>Ga0316206_1001013_pt1 | contig 29126 bp, 32 predicted proteins | sample 6monthpyrite_MG_FD_204942 | JGI IMG/M metagenome (GOLD analysis project Ga0316206, IMG submission 204942) | Microbial mat bacterial communities from mineral coupon in-situ incubated in ocean water Damariscotta River, Maine, United States -... | ecosystem: Environmental > Aquatic > Marine >... | reverse complement strand
ATATTTTTTATGAATGTCTTGGTGGAAAAAAGCATTATCATAAACATCCACCTGAAATTAAAGCGATATGTTGTGGATTAAAACGTACATTAATATTAAAGAAATTTAAGCGTGCATTTGATTTGCGACAGTACTTGGAAACAATGCAGTGGTAAATAACTCGACATTGTTAACGGCAGATATTGGGAAAAACTGTATTAAAAAAGATAAAAAGGCCAGTAGTGAAAAACCGGCCTCTGAGTAGTCGGTTGGGTTGTTAATGAAAAGTAACACCTGTATCAGTACTAACTGTTTTATCGGAGTATGTTTTCTTTTGTCTTAACGTTGAATTGATTTCTTTTGGCGCTTCATTTAAAACAATTATTTTAGCTTTGTCGAGCGAATTAAAACCTGTCGCAGTTGCAGCTGTGTAAGCCCCCATCATCTCAGCAATCACTAAATCACCGATTTCCATTTCCGGTAATAAAATATTTTCAGCGATAACATCAATACTATCGCAAGTCGGACCAGCAAGTACGCAAGGTTTTACTTCAGTTGAATTCAATGTCCGCAAGGGATATTCAGCATGGTCATAGATTCGGCCACTAAAGGATCCATAGACGCCATCATCAAGATAATACCAGATTGTACCTGAACGGTTTGCTTTACCGATAACAGATGAAATTGATATTACTGCAGGGGCAACAAGAAAACGCCCCGGTTCAGCAATAACATTTATATCAGAAGGAACTGCTTCAAGTGCAGTGCGAATAGGTGAACAGAATTGTTCAATAGTAAGCGTGTTGCCATCGTAATTTACCGGAAAGCCACCGCCAATATCTAATGTATTTAATGGCTCATCACTTTGAGCCATAATATCAAGGCAGTGTTGAATAGCATTAACGTGCGCATCAGGTGATGCGCTTTGTGAGCCAACATGAAATGATAAGCCTTTTATATGGATCCCCATTTGCCGGGCACGATGAATTAAGTGCAATGCTTCATCTGCTGCACAACCAAATTTACGTGATAAATCAACTTTTGCAGTAGTGCCCCGAAAGCTTACCCGAAGTAACAGGCCTACACGGTGACGATACTTACGAAATTTTTTCAACTCTTCAATGTTATCAACAACAAATGTTGTACAACCAAATCGTAATGCATCCCGAATATCTTTATCTTTTTTTACGGGATGAGTGTGAATAGTTCTTCTTGGATTTACACGATGTTGGCGAACTTGTTCAATTTCACCTGAACTGGCTAAATCAAACCCCGCACCCATTTGTTTTAGGCTGTTGATGATTGCATCGTTAGGAAATGCTTTAAGTGCATAGAAAAAATCTACATCAGGCAATGCCTGTTGCAAACTTTTATATTGTTTTTGTAATTGGTCACAGTCCAGCACGAGCAAAGGTGAACCATTTTGATCGGCAAGTCGTTGAATTTCGACATCACTTAAAAAACATTTCATTACTATTTTGTATCCTTTAGTGCATTAATAATATATTGCGGTAATGCAAAAGAAGCCTGATGTATTTCTGGATTGTAGTAGTTTGTTTTGATCTTTGCTGTTTCAAAACGCTGGCGTAATATATCTGGGTCCAGATTTCTATATTCATCATTATCACTTGCCCAGGCAAATGTCATAATACCGCCAATATACGTTGGTATTGCGGCTCCATAAAAAGAGTGATCTTTAAACACTGGTGCTAAGCGTTTTGCTGTCGTGGTCACCTCATCTGGCTGCATAAACGCTACGCCATTTTGAGTTGCAAGAATACCGTCATCATTTAAACAGCGTTTACATCCCTGATAAAAAGGGGAGGTGAATAAAACTTCAGCGGGTCCTATTGGATCAGTTGAGTCTGAAATAATAATGTCAAATTTTTCACTGGTTTCTGTAATAAATTTAATACCGTCGTCAATAATAATATTAGCCCGGGGATCATCAAATGCTCCATTGCTATGTGCCGGCAGATATTCTTTTGCCATATCAATGACGGCCTGATCTATTTCAACCTGAGTGACATGTTCGACGCTACTGTGCTTGCATACTTCACGTAGTATGCCACCATCACCACCACCAATGATTAATACGCGTTTAGCTTTAGCATGAGATATCAGTGGCACATGGGTCAGCATCTCGTGATAAATAAATTCATCTTTTTCAGTGGTTTGCACTATACCATCAAGTACCATGACGCGGCCAAATACTGCGTTGTGAAAAATCATCAGGTGCTGGTGCTCAGTTTTAGATTCATAATAAATTTTATCAACTGAAAATGTTTGCCCATAGGCATCGTAAAGCGTTTCAGACCAGAATTTAGACATTATCTTCGTCCACCATTCCACGTAGATGTTCAGTCATATTAACCTGTTCAGGGTGGAAAGTTTTTTTCAATATTGGAATTGTTTTTTCAGGCTCTGCATCGCCACACATAAAGACATCAAAAGCAGCATAACCACGCTCGGGCCAGGTATGTACGCTAATATGAGATTCTGCAAGAACAGCGACTCCGGAAATGCCACCGTTGGGCGTAAAGTGATGTAGGTGAATATGAAGCAAGGTTGCACCAGCAACTTCAACACTTTCACGAAGTGCTGTTTCCATTAGCCCCAGATCATCAAGTTGGCTAGCGCCCCAGAAATCAAAAATTAAATGTGTACCCGCAAATACGATGCCATTACGTCGAACGAAATGATCTTGTGGCGCAATATTAAGATTTGCTTGAGAATTAGATTGTTGATCGAATGTTGGCCATTTATTGGTGCTGTCATTTTGCGCAACATCAAAAGCATTTCCAACATCAACAAGCTGATTAGTTGATGTGATATCCATCAGTAACCTCATAGTTGAGCCGTACGGCGTTAAACAGATTATTATTGCTTGCACGCCATACCTGAGGTGACGCCTGGGCTAAGTGAACATAAATCCTCTGAGATTCATAAAAAACTGCGCGCATTTTATTGTTTTTTTGCTAAAAAGCAAGAAAATTTGATAGCGAAATTATAGTGTTAAGCTAGAAAAAAACACTTTATTTAACAATAGGTTATAAAGTGTTTTATGGAATACGGTGTTAAATTATGGGATAAATGGATTTCTTCGCTAATAATAATTGAGTTCATCCTTTAATCGTTTGTTTTCAAGATACTCTTCCAGCTTTCGTTTAAATTCTATCTTGTCTTTAGATAGCCCTTTTTTGTCCAGCATTGATGGATCTTCATCGTTTTCAAGATCAACTTCATCTGATTCAATTTCATTTTCTGACATCTTGTTACCTTTAAAATAAAATAAATGAATAAATCCGGAAATTAGATACTCAGAATAAGTTTGTAAAATGAAATTTTTTAATGGATATCATTATAAATTTCGATTGATATTGAACTAATATAACTGGTTGTATTTATTAAAAAATATCGCCTTCATATTCTACATTTCTGGAATCTTACGCTCTTGTATTATGCGGTTCAATATTACGAGAAGTTAGCTAAAACGAAAATTTTCCCCAGCACATCTGAATTCGTTTACTGCTTTTGGTGAGGGTTTTGCCGGAAAAAAAGTCCCGCTAAAATTTGTAAATAAGGGGGCTAAGAGTGATTTTCTACTGGTAGGATGAAGGACTATATCGATAAATGTATGATGGATACCTAAGACGATGAAAAAAGAGAATAGATGGGAACGCAACAAGACAAATAGTTATGTTGTTATTGTATTAACTATAAAAAAGGCAGGTCTTAGTAGAATTTATTAATATTAAGTCCTACTATTATGGCACTATGGATATTGATGAATTAAAAACCTTTTTAGAAGTGTATCGAACCCGACATTTTGGTCAGGCAGCAGAAAATTTATATATTAGCCAGTCAACGGTTAGCGCGCGTATTCGCCAGCTTGAACAAAATTTGGGGGTTTCTCTTTTTACCCGTGACCGCAATAATATCCAGTTAACAAACGCAGGAAAAAAATTATTAATCTATGCTGAGTCAATTCTAACTACATGGACACGGGCACGTTTTGAAATTAGTTCTGAAGATGAAGGTCAGACTCCATTTGTTATTGGAGGTGTACACAGCTTATGGGATATTAATTTACAAGCACTTTTAAATTATTTGCATGAAAGCCTGCCTGATATTGCTATTTATGCCGAAACACATTCAGCTGATATATTTCTACGCAGGTTATATGAGCAAACTATGGATATGGCATTTATTTTTGATGCGCCACAATCAACTGATTTAGAAATTATTGAAGTTGTTCATGTACCTCTTGTTTTAGTATCTTCACATAAAGGGCTATCAATTAATAATGTATTCTCCAATCAATATGTTCTGGTTGATTGGGGGACCTCTTTTGCTACAAGCCATGCCCGATTTTTTCGGGATGTTCCTCCGCCATCTATTCGTATCTCTTTAGGACGAATTGCAAAAAATTATATTATTTCCCAGGGTGGTTCAGCTTATTTACCCGAGCCTTATATTAGTGAGCAAATTGACAAAGGCCATCTGCATTATGTGAAGGATGCCCCCGTCATAGATCGTGTAGCGTATGCCGTTTTTAATCCCAATAATTTAAAAAAAGAACTAATACAACATGTCTTAAATTTTTTTAATATGGAAAATGATAAAATCCATAAAATTTATTAATTTTTTCAATAAGAAAAATATTGTTCTTTAATTTATCGCTTACTTTCCAGACTTGCATCTAAGTTCAAGTCATCACAGAATGCTATAAACTCATCCCGTAAATTACGTACTGAACTATCGGCTGGAATACTGATAGTCATATCTAATGAAAACATCGGGGTACCGGTATGAGCGGCAGGATAGGTTTTCGTTTCGACTTCTTCAATATTCAGATCATGACTGGATAAGAAGTCTGAAATATTATGTACAATGCCGGGATGATCCATCGAGACGACTTTAACTTGATAAGGCAGTCGTTTTTGATTTTGTTCCTGAGTTTGAGTGTCTTTGGCAATTAAAGTGAGATTTAATTTCTCTCCGGTTTCTTCCAGGTTTGAAAGAATATTATCGATACTCTCTTGAGTGCCGGTAACCAGCAACATCATAGCAAATTCGCCACCTAAGACCGTCATTCGACTTTCAGCGATATTTCCGTCCTGAGCTAAAATTGTCTTTGAAAGTTCATTAACAATACCGGGTTTATCATTGCCGAGCGCTGAGATAACTAAACTTTTATTCATTTTTGTTGCCTATAATCGGGAAAACTGTGGTTATAATAGGTAAATATTTGTTTGGATGCCAGAAATTTTAATTTATAGAATTAGACGGTGAGGCTATGGAAGCACAGGTAACAATACAAAATAAAAAGGTTGCGATTACATTAAGCAAGTCTGCAGAGAAAGCATTAGCCGCCAGGGACAATGTTTTAGTTGCCGAAATGGAGTTATATTTCAGCTGTTTAATTCGTAAGCAGGTCCGTTTTAAAGGAAATCAGGGGAAAAACCGGGTTAATGTAACCGAGAACCTGGCAGTGTGTTTTCGCCCTGTTATGACAAAAGCCTGTGGCATAAATTATGATGGTGATGAACCACCTTTAACGGATTTTCCTATTCAAAAGAAAGCAGCATTTACCCCCAGCTGGTTGAAAATAGACTTTAAAAAAAATGAATGGATCGGTGAATTTGGTTTTTAAATTCAGCTAAAATACGATCTAAATCTGATAGACTTGCGCCATGCTCAAGTTTACTCAATTATCCTTACGCCGTGGTCCCCGCGAGCTGCTTCAAGATATTAATTTAACCATTCACCACGGCCAACGAGTCGGTATTACCGGCAGCAATGGTGTTGGAAAGTCGAGTTTATTTGCCTTAATTCTGGGTAGTTTACACGCTGATTCTGGCGATGTTTTTTTACCAAAAAATTTAGTCATAGCCCATGTTGCTCAGGAAACCCCTGCACTTGATACCACCGCACTTGAATATGTGCTGGATGGCGACGTGCAATTACGCCAGCTTGAAAAAGAGACTAAAGACGCTGAAGAAAATGAGCAGGGAGAAGCATTGGCTCATTTGTATTCTGAAATGGAAGCCATCGATGGCTATACCGCTAATAGCCGTGCTGCAACTTTATTGAACGGCTTAGGTTTTACCACAGATCAAGAAACAGCGGCGGTAAAACAGTTCTCGGGTGGTTGGCGCATGCGCCTGAATTTAGCGCAAGCATTAATGTGTCGTTCTGATATTTTACTGCTCGATGAACCCACCAACCACTTAGATTTAGACGCGGTAATTTGGTTAGAAACATGGCTGAAAAACTATAAGGGCACCTTACTGCTCATTTCACATGACAGAGATTTTCTTGATAATGTGGCCAGCCACATTGCCTATATTGAAAATCAGGCTATTACACTTTATAGCGGAAACTACTCTGCCTTTGAAATTCGTCGTGCCGAGTTTTTAGCGACACAACAATCGGCGTTCGAAAAACAACAACGTGAAGTGCAGCACATGCAAAAATTTGTGGAACGTTTCAAAGCAAAAGCCACAAAAGCGAAACAGGCACAAAGCCGCGTTAAAGCGTTAGAACGCATGGAGCTAATCGCTCCGGCGCATGTGGATTCACCGTTTAATTTTAGTTTCCGTCAGGCAGATAAAATGCCTGATCCATTGGTGACATTGGTCGATGCGGCGATTGGCTATGCTGGGGAGCCATTATTATCGAACGTGAAGTTAACCATTCACCCGGGCGATCGTATTGGTCTGCTGGGACATAATGGTGCAGGAAAATCGACTTTAATCAAACTACTTTCCGGTGAGCTAAAAACCTTATCCGGTGAGTATATTTCTGCAAAAGAACTTAATATTGGTTATTTCGCCCAACACCAATTAGAACAGCTGGATTTTGAAGCCAGTCCATTGTTGCATTTACAAAGGCTTGACCCAAAAGCTACCGAAAGTGATTTACGTAAATATCTGGGCGGTTTTGCTTTTAATAATGATATGGCCATTGAACCCGTAGCGCCTTTATCGGGTGGGGAAAAAGCCCGTTTAGTTTTAGCGTTGGTGGTGTATCAAAAACCTAATTTATTATTGCTCGACGAGCCAACCAATCATCTTGATCTGGAAATGCGCCATGCCTTAACAGTGGCGATGCAAGAATTTGAGGGGGCAATGATCATTGTTTCACACGATCGACACTTACTCCGCACAGTAACGGATAACTTGTTACTGGTTGCGCATGGTCGGGTGGTTGAATTTGATGGTAGCCTGGAAGATTATCGCAGCTGGTTAAGTCAACAAGTTAAAACAGCAGCAGGTACACTGACAGAAGAAAAAAGTAGTGATGGGCTTAATAAAAAGAAATTGCGACAAAACTCAGCAGAAAGAAGAAAGCAATTAAAGCCACTGCAAAACAAATTGAAAAAACTGGAAAAACAAATGGAAGAATTAAGTTGTTCAAAAGAATCGTTAGAACAACAACTGACTGATAATAATATTTACAATGAAAATAATAAAGATAAACTTAAAAAGTTATTAGAAGAACAAGGGCAGGTTGATAATAATTTGCAGCAGGTTGAACTGGACTGGTTAGAATTGAGTGAGGAACTTGAACGGGAAATATGTTAAATGGATAATTAAAAAAAACATTAATTGAATGGGTAGAAAATTGATACTCATTACTATTTTAACGAGAAAGTAACAGGAGTCATAAATGGCACTGAATATTGAAGATCCTAATAACAAAATACCCGCGGGCAGTTTTTCTCTTTTTGCTTTGGGCTTCCGCCCCTTTTTTCTTTTCGCTGCTTTTTTTGCGCCACTTCTTGTTTTTCTTTGGTTACTTCAATTATCAGGTGTTGTAACTCTTTCTGCATATTATTCTGCAACAGGCTGGCATGCACACGAAATGTTGTTTGGATACACTGTAGCCGTTATTGCCGGTTTTTTATTAACCGCAACCGGTAACTGGACGGGCATGAAAATGATTAATGGCTGGCAACTTGCTTTATTGTCCGCTGTTTTTTTATTAGGGCGTTTTGCACCCTTTATGACCTCCGTTTCCTACCAGACACTTGCCGCGATTGATTTAGCTTTTATTCCTTTAGTGGCATTTCTTATTGCTATCCCTATTATTAAAGCAAGGCAGTGGTCGAATATTATTTTTGTACCCCTTCTGCTTATGATGTTTGCAGCAAATTTAATGGTTCATTTTAGTGCGTTAGGTTTGATTAATGTTTCTGTTGTCAGCGGAAGCAGGGCGATGCTTTATTTGGTCGTGTTTTTAATTGTTGTTATGGGCGGGCGTGTTATTCCTTTTTTTACAGAAAGAGGCGTAACGGGAGTGACAACAAAAAAATGGGCTGCAATAGAATGGTTATCGCCTGTCAGTATTTTACTGCTTGTGATAGCGGATGTTATTTATGTAGATAAAATTTTAACAGCCAGTGTGGCTATGGTCGCAGCGCTGGTTCATTCTGTCCGTTTAGCAGGTTGGTATTCTCATAAAATTTGGCAAGTGCCGTTAGTTTGGATCTTACACATTGCTTATGCATGGTTTATCGTCGGCTTTATGTTAAAAGCATTATTCTTGATTGATATTAACTATACTTTTTTTGCCTATCATGCTTTTACAATAGGGGGGATAGGTATTATGACTTTGGGTATGATGGCACGAGTCAGTCTTGGCCATACCGGAAGAGAAATGATACTTAATCATTGGATGTTGTATTCGTTTATCCTGATTAATATTGCAGCGGTTATAAGAGTGATAGCACCCTTGTTTCTACCTGAATCTTATCTTTTACTGGTTCAAATTTCCGGATGGTTATGGATTTTGGCCTTTATATTATTTTTGCTGGTTTATGCACCGATGTGGTTTTATGCCAGGGTCGATGGCCGCCCCGGCTAAAATATCATTGCACGAACATTGAAAAAAAAAACAGCGTTTACCCTCCATACTATTTTTATATGGGGCGCGACGAAAACTCTTCAAAATGCTGTTGCACTTATTCGCTAACGAATAGATGGGCGAGAAGGTTAACTCGCTAATGTATAGCTTAGTGAATATCACACTCTTTGATAGATTTGTAATTTTGCACACATGTCATACAGATAATGTTATTTTTCGTTCTGCAATGAACATGGAGTACATGGTTTTTTACCTGTTAGCAGGCGAGATATCTGGCTGCGATAGCGGGCAAAAAATAAATAGGTTGCATCGGCTAAAATTCGAATAATTGGCCAGCGCAATATCATTAGCCATTTATGTTTTCCCACCAGAGCCCAGGCAGTACAGGTGACATCTAGCCCCAATAATAACTCACCGTTATCCAGCTCACCGTGCAATATTTTCATTGCCTTTGATTTGTTAATATATGGAAATTGTTTGTTGAAGTTATCATCATTTAAATCAATAAACTTCAGACGTTTATTCGGGTTGTTACTTTCTAGTAACTTCATTTCAGCCATACATAATGGACAGAGGCTGTCATAAAAAATAGTTAGTGTCATCATTAGTTTCCTTTTCTTGTCCTGTTTGAGCTAAGTGGGATTTCTAATATGTTTATTATATCGAGCAAGTGCATCATTACGACTGGTGCCAAGAACAACAACAGGTTTATCCACAGAATAACCCTGATCCAGCCAATGGTGCTGATAAATATTATTTACGTCGAATTTTTTCGCCTGTGTATCAGGATTAAAAATTCTAAAGTAGGGGGCCGCATCAACGCCACAGCCGGCAACCCACTGCCAGCCCATACTATTATTTGCGAGATCAGCATCAACCAGCGTGTCCCAAAACCATTGTGCTCCTTGTTGCCAGTTTATCCCCATGTTCTTTGTGAGCAGCGAAGCGACTAGCATGCGTACACGGTTATGCATACTGCCGGTTTCCCAAAGTTGTTTCATTCCTGCATCGACAATGCTTATGCCGGTGTTTCCTTGCTGCCATTTTTTTAAATTTGATTTATTCCTTGACCAAAAAGAAGACTTGAATTTTTCATTCATTGGCTTATTTGCTGTATGAGGAAAATGTAATAATATATAGCGTGCAAACTCCCGCCATATAAGTTGTCTGATAAACCCTTCTGCCGCTTCTGCTGTTTTAGCGTTACCGTGCTCAACTAATGGTATTAAAGTCGTTAATATTTGTTGTGTACTAATTTCTCCGAAGTGCAGGTGTGGTGATAATGCGGACGTTGCATCTGCTGATGGAAAATCACGCTTGTATAAATAATCACATATTTGATTATCAACAAAGTTATCGAGTTTTTTATAAGCTGATTTTTCACCTACCGTCCAATGCTTATGTAGCTTATTGTGCCAGTTATGTTTATCGAGTAAACCGAGTTTCTCTAAACTTAACGCGGATTTTAATACTTTAATTTGAGTAAATTTTTTAGCAGGTTTTAAAACGGTATTGTTGCCGTAATAATCTGAAAAATCTAATTCTCTACGCAATTTTCGGTAAAATGGTGTGAATACTTTGTAAGGTGTATTTTTCGTTGCGGTTAAGAACTCGTGAGGTTTTTGTATTAAACCACTATTGAATCGTTCTACGGTTATATCTTTTTCTACAAGTCGCTGCTCAATTTTTGTTTCACATGCAATGCGGTTTGGCTCAACCCGGTTTGTCCATCCAATAGATCTGACTTTTAACTCCTTAGATAATTTTTCTATTGTATCCAGCGAATTATCTTTAAAAAAATGTAAAGTGATATTGAATTTTGCCAAATCTTTAGACAACTGAGTGAGGCTTTGATGTAACCACCAACGCGATGCTGCTCCTTCAGACCACGGCGAATCTTCTTCTGGACTGTAAATATAGATGGCGATAATGGGTTTATCTTGCTGCAAGGCCCACTCTAACAAGGGGTTATTGTGTATTCGCAAATCACGTTGAAACCAGACAAGGGTATACATATTATTTTTGGCCGGTTACGTTAGCATGATTAACTGCGGAATAGGCGGGTACATGACTTTCAAATATTCGTAAAGCGACTTGTATATTTGAACCAAGTAAAATTCCATTATTCGATTCTATAATGTCAGTATTAATCTGTTTATCCACGCCACCAATAAAGACCGGCGCTTGTAATGTAGGTATGAGGGAAGCGAGTTCAGTATTTACGTCCTTATTAACTTGAGTATGCGCACCAAGCACAATTGCCTTTGCTGCCGAACGTTGATATATATAGTCTAGTTGATTAAGCGGTAAATCAGCACCAAAATATAAAACACGGTAACCCCGTGCTAAAGCAGATAATGCAAATAACATTAAGCCAACCTCATGAAATGATCCTGGTAGACATGCACAAACTATCCGGGCACCTTTAGCGTGAGAATAGCTATGTTGAAAACGTGCACCAATCCTGTTTTTTAACCATGAGGTATAAAAATGTTCTTCTGCAATGCCGCTTTCAGGGTGTTCAATCCATTGTGTGCCGAGTTTATTGAGAACAGGCTCGATTAGCCGGGCTATGACCAGATCAATTGGATACAGTGATGTTGCCTCGTTATAAATTGCATCCATTCTTTCGACGTTAAAATCACTTGTCGCAACAAGTGTGCTCTCGACGAATGTTGTCCATACAGAAGCGGTTTCATCAGAAACGAATTTTTCCTGTGTACGTTTGTCATTGTTCGTGGCGTTTTTATTAGCCGCTAATATATTGGCAATGCTGGGTAGAGAATGGCCATCTTCAAGCAAATCAAGAATTTTATGTACCCGCCTTACATCACTTTCGTTATATAAACGATGCCCTTTGGGGGTGCGCTCAGGGCTCAACAGCCCATAGCGTCTCTCCCATGCTCTGAGAGTTGAAGTGCCTACCGTCGTTTTTTCGGATAAAACGCGTATTGGAAATAAATCGTTAGCGGGTGAGGCTACGATATCTTCAGCAGCGTAATTACTTATATTTGATTTTCTCATAGGATTGATTGTACAAGATTATTTGACATGTACAAGTTTTATGTCTAATATTTGCAGGAGTCATCGATTTACCAGCTTGTTTGTTATTAGCTTCATTAAGTGATTGATTTTAAATATATAAACCGCTTGGTAACGATTTTTAACCACCTTTTAAAATACTGTTTTCTTATACGCGGAATTTGGATATATGAGTAAATTATTAGACAATGAGTTACGAATTCCTTCTCGTAAGCCACGTTTAGGCATCAGTGCCTGCTTGCTAGGTCAGCCTGTACGGTTTGACGGTGGACATAAGCAAGATAGTTTTATTCAGACTTCGCTAGCGGGTCATATTGAGTGCGTCCCTGTGTGCCCTGAAGTCGAGGCGGGCTTTGCAATACCCCGGCCAACAATGCAACTACGTTTGCGGGGTGAAGATATACGGCTTGTTATGAGCAAAGGTGAGCATGAAGATGTTACCCAGAAAATGAATGATTTCGCATCGAAAAAAATAAACGACCTGAGTAAGCTGGATGGTTTTATCTTTAAAAAGAACTCGCCAAGTTGCGGTGTTTTTAGAGTACCCGTCGTGATTAATAAACAGGGCTACAGAGAAAAGAACGGTACAGGTGTGTTTGCAAAAATGTTTATGCAGCATTATCCACTTATTCCTGTTGAGGAAGAAGGACGTTTAAATGATGCAGGTATACGCGAAAATTTTATTGAACGCGTTTTTGCTTATCAACGATGGAAAGATGTTGATGATGGAATTCAGGGATTAATTGGTTTTCACTCAAGGCACAAGCTGATGTTGATGGCAAGAGGAAGTCACTATTACCAGAAACTGGGACGTTTTGTGGCAGAAACAACAACAAAAAATTTGAGTCAACGGCGAGATATGTACATACATCGTTTTATGGAAGTAATGAAAGTTATTCCTTCCAATGGTAAACAAACAAATGTTTTACTACACATTATGGGTTATCTGAAAAAAGTCTTAAGCCATGAAGATAAGAAAGAATTATTAAAGGTGTTTGAGGCGTATCGACAAAAACAACTTCCGCTTATTACAGCGGTAACGATGTTGCGACATTATTTGCGTCTGTACCCACAGCCTTACATTGAGCAACAACATTATCTGACGCCTTTTCCAGAACAGCTTGCATTACGTTCAGTCATTTAAAATTATCATCAATATAATTTTGTTTGTATTATTGTGAATGCGGTTATATTGAACGGGTATAAATGATGGCGTAAGTTGCTCACTGACCCCGATGAAGACAGGTAACACCTTTTTCATAATAAACAGCTACTTAACTTAAAGAGAATAAATACATGAAAGCACTATTACTGGTTGCTCACGGAAGTCGACGAGCGAAATCTAACGACGAAGTTATTGCTATGGCAAAGAAACTTAAAAAACATTGTCTCGGCGATTTCGATATTGTCAGTCCGGCATTTCTGGAATTAGCAGAGGTACTGATACCGGATGGTATCAGACAGTGTGTGGATGATGGTGCGACATCAATTATCGTATTACCCTATTTTTTAAATTCAGGAAGACATGTTATTGAAGACATTCCGGAAATAGTGAATGCCGAAAAAGAACATTATCCTGATGTTTCTATTAAAATATCATCTCATCTAGGTGCATCAGAACTGATGATGGATGTATTGATCAGTACCGCTAATCAATAAGACTAACTATCAGTTATGCAATAGCATGTTAAGTGTTTCCGATAAATCCTTATTGATAAATTCATAACCGCTATTAATCAACTTTTCTGGTTTTACCCGGGTACTTGAAAGTAATAAGGCATCAGCCATTTCCCCAAATATTAACTTCGCAACAATAGCAGGCATTGGAAATAGTGTTGGTCTGGATAAGGCCTTACCTAAACACCGGGTAAATTTATAATTTGTTACAGCTGACGGGCTCACCATATTAAGGGGCCCATTCAATGATTCTGTCTTTAGTATAAATTCTATTATGCGGCAAACTTCAGGCAGACTTATCCAGCTCATGTGCTGTTTACCGTTGCCTATAACGCCACCGAGCCCCAATTTAAAAGGGGGAAGCATTTGTTTTAGTGCACCGCCATGGGGGCTTAAAACAATCCCTGTGCGTAAATTGATGGTTCTAATGCCTGCGGCAACTGCAGGTTGTGTTGCCGCTTCCCATTTTTGTGCAACATGGGCTAAAAAATCAGCGCCTGCGATATTTTTTTCATCAACTTGCTCTTCACCCGTGTCACCATAAAAACCAATAGCGGATGCAGATATAAATATTCTGGGTGGGGAGCTTAATTTTGCGAGATAATTTGACAATAATGTGGTTGAGTTTATTCGGCTATCAAAAATAATATTTTTCTTTGCTTTAGTCCATCGTCCATCAGAAATATTAGAGCCGGCCAGATTGATAACGGCATCAATATTTATTGACTCATCAAATGAAATGGTATTTTTATCAGGCTGCCAATAAAAAGGGCTATTTGTATGCGAATGCCGATGCATGACATAAAGTGTATGACCTGATTTTGTAAGAGAATCGCGTAGCGCCGTTCCAATTAATCCTGAAGAACCTGTAATTAATATATTCATTGTTTTACTCGTAACATTGCTAATATAAATATAGCGCTTTTTTGATTTATGGCATATATTTAACCGATTATATTTATATTAGCATTATTGGGGAAAGATAAATGAAGATGTCGACATTAAAATTAGTTTTACCATTGATCGTTTTGTTTTCAGCCACGCTACAGGCAGAAGTTATTACAAAAGAGGTGGATTATTCTGATGGCGAGATCAGTATGAAAGGTTATCTCGCTTATGATAATAGTATTAATGGAGAACGTCCGGGTATTATCGTAGTTCATGAATGGTGGGGACACAACGATTATGCTAAACGTCGTGCGCGCATGTTAGCGGAGCTGGGTTATAGTGCAATTGCTTTAGATATGTATGGTAATGGAAAAAATGCATCTCACCCAAAAGATGCCGGCATGTTTTCGGGTGAAGTAAAAAAGAATATGGCCGTTGCTGAAAAGCGTTTTATGGCGGCTTATAATTTATTGCAAAACCAAAAACATGTTGCGAAAGATAAAATAGCGGCAATCGGTTATTGTTTTGGTGGTGGTATTGTTTTAGAAATGGCGCGACGTGGAATTGATTTGGATGGCGTGGTGAGTTTTCATGGTAGTTTGGGAACTCAATCTCCGGCAGAAAAAGGGAAGGTTAAAGCCAAAGTGCTGGTGTTAAATGGCGCAGCAGATCCTTTTGTCAAAGCATCTTCCATCAGTAAATTTAAAGCCGAAATGGATGCGGCAAAAGTGGATTATAAATTTATCAACTATCCTAACGCAAAACATGCTTTCACAAATCCGGGGGCTGACAAATTTGGTGATAAATTTAAAATTCCTTTGGCCTATAATAAGTCTGCAGATGAAAAATCATGGTCTGAAATGAAAAAATTCTTTTCTGAACTATTTTAGTATTACGAAAATATACGATCCTGAAACCAAATGATGGATGGGTATGCTGCAATCCAGATCCAAAAAAAACGGTTGAGCCCAAATAGAAAAGCATTTGATAAATGAAAAATGGCGGCAATAATAAGTGCTACTGTGAGACTTTTGTTGGAAACAAGCGCCAGTGGAAAAAGTAATTCAAAAAGTATTACCCCCCACGACATTGATTGCAATAATCGGGGTGACTGTGATAATTGTCTTAATGATTCACTGACAGGGTAGGCAGAGAACTGAAAAACGTCACGTAACGCCTGGCCGTTGCGCCATTCAGGATTAATCAGTTTCACCCAGCCAGATATGAAGTACGATAAAATAAGTTGCAATGCAAGATAGCCAAAAGCAAGCTCTTGCCAGCGAGGGCCTGGTGCGAGATGGGCTAAAAAAAGGCAGGATAAAACCAATAAGCTCATACGATCAGCACCGCCGTTATATGGCCCCTGAAAAATATGTAATATTGCTAAGCCGAGCAGTAAAAGTAAAAAGCTTACCCACGCTGTTTGAACACCAATAATGAGTAATACTGCCAAAATAAGTCGGGCCAGGAATAGACGGCGTTCTCTGCTAAATACCGTTAAATGTTCGATGCTTTGTTGTACAAAGGCAAAGCCCATTAATATTTCAGTTAACCGAATGGCGGCTTCGAGATTCATTGTGATTCTTCGCCTGCAATGGTTTGTATTCGTGAAATAAAAGCGACGTCTTCTTTTAACTCTTTATCCTGTCGTTGCACAAAGACCAATCTAAACTGAAGGTGCGTTGCGGTTAATGGCTGATGTTTTTGTAGTAAGTCGTTTTTTATTCTTTTTAAAATTTCTTGTTCGCTGTGCAGGATGAGTTCTGAACTGGAATTGCCGACAATACGCTCTGCACAACTAACTAAAAATAATGATTCATTCCAGCGTGGATTCCACAGCATGCGTTTTAACATTTTAGTGAAAGATACTGATTGTGGTCTGGGTCGAAATTCCTGCCAATCTTTATTTGTTTGGCTTGCTGAGTTTAATAATGAATATTGAATACGCGGTGAAGGTGCAATGCTTTCAAAAAAATCCCACGATGGGATTAATGCGGGAAGAAGTAATTTTATTGTTTGCAATAATTTCATTCATTTAGCAGAGCTTTTATTTCTGTAATCACTTCCGGGCTATCCCATTCAATAGCGGCATTAACGCCATACTTTATTTTTCCATCTTTACCAATCACAAAGGTTGAGGGGTAAGCGATAATATTCCATTTATTGGCAAAGGCACCTTCTTGATCAAGTAAAACGGGGAACTCAACTTTTACTTTGTCCATGAAGTCGAGAATAGTTTTTTGATCTTCGGCATAATTTATTGATATAAGTTCAAAGGCTGCGCCCTGCATTTTATTTTTAAGACGGTTTAGTGAAGGGATTTCTTCGATGCATGGGGTGCACCATGTAGCCCAGAAATTTACGACAGTGACCTGATCTTTATAGTTAGTTTTAACGATTTTTTTTCCGTAGGCATTTTTTAAATTTATTGCAATAGGCTGTATTTTTCCTTTATATTTTTTCAGTTTGATATCAAGCCCGCGTTTATTTGAGTTTTTTAATTTTAATGGAATTGTGTCCGTAGGTACTTTATTGCGTTCTAAAACTGAAATCATTTTTTTCATGTTAAGTGGTAAAGGCCTGACTTGAGCCCGCATTTCATCGGTAATATCTTCTTCATAAAACAAACTCATGACCTTTGGTGTGATACGTGTGTATACAGGATTGCCATGTTGTTGTAGTTTTTCTACAAGCGTTTGAAACTGGCCATTATTGCCATTATTTTTTGCCTGATAAATCATAATAGGAATATTAGTTGCTGATACGATAGGCATGTATTCAGGTAATTGTCCAAGTGGCGGGATTTTCGCATAGGTATAGGGAGTAAAGAGGATGGCGCCAATGAAGTATGGCTTTTTTATTTTTCGTTGTTGCCACTGGTGAGCACCACGTAAGGCAACTAGCGTCGCGTACGAATCAGCAACGACAATAATTTTTTTGCCTGTCACTTCATGTGCTTTTTCCATAAGATCAGCTACATAATGACCGCTCATGTTTTTTAATGTGGTTGAGCCACGGGGTAAAAAAAGTGATTCGGCGATATTACTTTGCCATACTTCCACATTTTGTTGACTCAGCATTTTAGCGACAGAACGGTGGGCTGCACGTAAACCGTATTCCGGAGCAATCCATAAAATTAAATATTCCCCTTTTGTCTGGAAACGCTCAACGGAAATCTCTGCGCCATTTGATATTGGCACAACCATTTCTTCTTCGGCGAAAGATGCCAGACTATAAAGATAAGAAAGTGAAAATATTAGAAGAGAGGCTTTGCTGATAAGATTTTGCATAATGTTTCATTATGTTATTGATAAGTGTGTATGATTCTAGAGGAACTGCCAGACTAAATCTATTTTCTTGTTTTTTTGCTGCAGAGATTGAGTATTGTTGCGGTCATAGCTAATCTCAGATATGGTACGTTTTACCCAGACAGAATGGATAAATAATATGTCTTTTACTATAAAGTCGATTTTTGGCGGTGGTGAAAACGAAACGGATAGACGTGGAGAAGAACGGGTTAGATTGCCCGAAGAGGCGACGATTTTAATTATTGATGACTCTCCAACCGCAATTGCCGTTTTAAGTAAAACACTTGAGCCAACCGGATATACCCTTATTAGTGCTGAAAATGCTGAAGAGGGCATTGAAATAGCAAAATCTGAACTGCCGGATATTATTTTAATGGATGTCATTATGCCGGGCTTAAATGGGTTTCAGGCAACACGTATTTTACGTAAAGAAGCATCGACCTCAGAGATACCTATCATTATTATCAGTGGAAGCGAGCAGGCAACGGAGAAATTTTGGGGTATGAGAGTCGGGGCGAATGGTTTTTTAAGTAAGCCGGCAGAGCGTAAAGAACTTTTCCACTTATTACGTGAGCACTTACCAAAAGCTGAAGTGCTTTAAACCTATTAAAATTGAGTTTTTGCCAGCTGAATTAACTGATTTAGTTCCTGTTCCATCTCAACCCGTTCCTGTTCCAGCGTTTCCGCATTGGCTTTTTTGTCAACGTAGTGCGGTGCTGCGACGGCAATCACAATGCGTGAAAAGGGTTTGGGTATAATAAATTTATCCCATGAATTCACTTCCCAGTATCGCTCTGCTGCAAAAGCAATTGGTAGCATAGGGCTTTGGGTTATTTGTGACAGTATTACGGCACCTTGTTTAAATATATGGATGGGACCTTTAGGGCCGTCCGAGGTTGTTACGGGAGAGACCTTGTCTTTCATAATGGTGTTGTACATATCTTTTAAAGCGCGCGCACCGGTTCGGTTACTGGAACCCCGGATGGCAACGGCACCCCAGGATTCCACCATTTTTGCTGGAATTTCCCCATCGACGGAAGGACTAATCAAAAAGCCAATTTTTAAGCCACGTTTTTGTAATAGCCTCATATACCAGGCGCCGAATATCTGCATTTGGTGCCAATAACAGGGGATGATAGGCTTACCTTCTTTGATTAATTTTTTCGCATGTTCGTCACCGATAATTTTTTCCACCCGACAGGTGAGCCAAAAGGCAGAAAGAAAAAGTTGAACAACAGGACGAATAATGGCGTAACTCAGTTTACGCTGCCATGTCATAGTGCGCATGGTAAAACCCTTTATAAATTAGTTATCTGTTTAATGCTGATGTCGTTGCCTGTCATTTTTTTAGAACAGGCAATGTGGCAAGTATACTCTTTATCAGGATCATCTGTTGAGATGTTAATCGGCGAGGTATGCCAATAGTGGTTTTGATAAAATCCACCGTTTTCTTCGAGTTTAAGTTCTTTCATATTGAAAATAGAACCATAGTTTGCCGCTTTAATAATGGCTTCACTTTTAGTCCAAATGTTAAAAAACTCGCTAAGTTCTTTTGCATCGTTGCCCTTTATACTATCAGGCTGATCAGCAAGAAATTTTTTAAGGGTGGCCTCTGATACTTGACGGTGTAATTCAAGATCTATACCGACTTTTAGCTTATCTGAAATCACACAGCAAACGACATTGCCTGAATGAGAAATGTTAAAATCAATGTTTTCCTCCTGTTCAGCGCTGATCAAGGGTTTTTCTTGAGCTGGAAACTGAAGTCGCTGTAGTGAAAAGGGCCGTTTTAAAAGCTCTGATAAGCCCTTTTTAACAAGCTGTAGACCCGCTAAGGAGAGTAGTTGATCGTTTTGCTGGTGTAATTGACTGATTTTTTGTTGCTTGTTTGTGGGTAACTCATCACGCCAACGGTGAATTAGTGCAGATAGTTGCGCAGAACTTATTTTTTCTGGAGCCACTTTATAATATAGTACCAATACTGACATTACGTCCTACACACCTTAAATAAATGACCTCAATAAACCCTAAATTACTGAATTTACCGGCCGGTCCGGAAATACCGTTTGATCTTAATATGACTGAAGCATCTTTTCCAAAGGTTGCTGAATATATTAGGGAATTTGGGGATTATTCGCTCATTAAACCCGTTTCTCGCTCACAAAATACCATTTTGATTAATGATCCTGATGGGGTGAAGCATATTTTAGTGAAAAATCACGAAAACTATGTAAAAGGTCCCGGTTTTGAACGCGTTAAAATGTTGCTTGGCAATGGCATTATTGTCAGTGATGGTGAATTTTGGCGAAAGCAACGCCGCATGATCCAACCCGCTTTTAGCCGGCAATGTATCGATGGATTGGCGCTAAAAATTCAAAAGGCCAACCAACAGTGGTTAGCACGTTGGCAAGACAAAGCAGAGAAATCTGGCGTTATTGATGTCACCGATGAAATGAGTAAGCTTTCATTGGAAATTATTCTCCGTTGTTTGTTTGGTGATGATCTTGATCTGTTAATTGAACAAGAAAAGAGCAACCCTTTTTCTATTTTAACCGATGATTTATCACGAGATATGCAGTTGGTCATTCGTTTTCGCGCTTTGAAGACATTAGTTCAGCAGTTAATCGATCAACGTCGTGAATCAAATGCACAATTTCATGATTTTCTTGAAGCCTTTATGCAAGCAAAAGACAAAGAGTCTGGAGAAGGTATGACGGACAATGAAATTATTGATGAAGTTATGACCTTAATTATTGCCGGGCATGAAACCAGTGCCAATACACTGAATTGGGCCTGGTATGAGCTTTCGCAAAATGCCGAGGTAGAGAAAAAATTACATGCTGAAGTCGATCAGGTTGTCAGTGGTGATATTCCCAGTTTTGAAGAGTCCGGTTTACTGACCTTTAGTCGGCAAGTGATCGAAGAAAGCTTGCGCTTATATCCTCCTGTTTGGTTATATTCACGCACAGCGGTCGCAGATGATCAGGTTGCAGGTTATGATATCCCTGCGGGCACGAATATATTCTTCACCCCTTACTATTTACACCGTCATTCAGAGCATTGGGATGAACCGGATAAATTTAATCCTGAACGCTTTATACCTGAAGCTATCAAGCAGCGACATAAATTTGTCTTTATTCCTTTTTCTGCCGGCGCACGTCGTTGCATAGGTGATTATTTTAGTATCGTTGAAATGCAAATACATTTAGGTACCATGGCGAAAAAATTTAAACTGGAATTTGTTGCCGAAAATAAAGTTGAACTGGATCCGCAAGTGAATTTACGTAGCAAAAATAATATTATGATGAAGTTAATTAAACGATAAAGGCTTTAACCATGTCGAGTTTTACCACGCTTATTGAAGCGCTTGAACAACATAGTACTGATGAACGCAGTTTGACCTATATCGAAGGTAAAGAAACTGAATCAACAATTACATTTAAACAGCTGCACCAGCGTGCGCTGGGTATGTTGCATCATTTTCAGCAACAAGGTTTAAAGCCTGGCGATGAGTTAATTATTTTTTTACGCAATAATGAAACTTTTCTTGATGTTTTTTGGGGCGCCATTTTTGGTGGCATTATTCCTGTTCCTGTTGCGGTCGGCATTAGTGATGAACACCGCTCAAAATTGTATAAAATTTATAATAAATTACAACGTCCCTTTATTTTTACCGACAAAGATAATCTTGAACGTTTAAAAAAATATGCTGATGACGCTGAATTAGGACATAAGTTTGAAAAATTAAAAGCAACAGCGGTACTTGCAGAAGAGACTTTGGATCTCAACCAGGCAGGTGAGAAGCATGATGCAAACGAAGATGATGTTTGTTTTATTCAGTTTTCTTCAGGATCAACCAGCGATCCTAAAGGTGTTGTGCTGACCCATAAGAACTTAATACTCAACGTGTTAGCGAAAGGTGCTGCAGGTGGTTATACCAAAGATGATATTTCATTAAGCTGGATGCCATTAACTCATGATATGGGTTTGATAGGTTTTCATATCAATATGATCGTTTGTTATATGCATCACAGTATTATGGCAACAGATTTATTTAGTCGCCGACCAGGACTATGGTTACAAAAAGTCAGTGACAAACGTGCCAGCGTTATTTGTTCACCTAACTTTGGTTTTAAACACTTTCTTAAAGCGTTAGGTGATAAAAAAATGTCAGGCATGGATTTGTCCTGTGTTCGCGTTATTTTAAACGGGGCTGAACCAATTTCTACGCGTTTATGTGATGAGTTTTTACAACGTTTAGCACCTTATGGCTTAAAGCATAGCAGTATGTTACCTGTGTATGGTTTAGCAGAGGCAACTTTGGCCGTTGCTTTTCCTAAATGGGGGCAGGATTATCGTGCCGTACATGTGGATCGTCATAAACTAAAAATAGGCGACAAGGTAACTTATCTTGATAAAGATAATGTGGATACTTTATCTTTTCCGATTGTTGGTTTTGCTGTGCCTGATATGAATATTCGCATCGGTGACAGAGAAGGTAATAATTTTGCTGAAGATACTATTGGCAGTATTTTAATTTCCGGGCCAACGGTTACACAAGGTTATTATTATGATGAAGAAGCCACTAAAGAAGTTATGACTCCTAATGGCTGGTTAGATACAGGTGATCTTGGTTTTATGCATAATGATGAATTAGTCATCACGGGACGTAGTAAAGAAATTATTTTTGCTAATGGTCAGAACTATTATCCACATGATCTTGAATCAATCTTAATTCATAATGAAGGTATTGAGTTGGGTAAAGTCGCTGCTTATGGTATCTGGGATGAAACACGACAGCGTGATGAGTTACTGGTATTTATTATTTTTCGTGGCGATTTAAAAGATTTTGTTGAACTAGCAAAAAAGACCGCGCATACCTTAAATGAACAAGCTGGCCTTGAAGTTGACTATGTTATTCCTGTTAGCCGAATTCCAAAAACAACCAGTGGTAAATTTCAACGTCGTCTTCTTGCTGATGACTTTGAAAAGGGCGAATACGATTCAGCATTGAAAGAACTTGAAAACTTAATGCATCCTCAAACAACAGTGAGTACAGATGAGAATTTATCGCCACTGCAACAGGAACTAAAAGATATTTGTAATAGTATTATCGAAGGTCGAACTTTAGAAGTGAACGATAACTTTTTTGAGTCGGGTATTAGTTCATTAATGTTGGCTGAAATTCATCAGCAAATTGATGATCGTTATCCTGGTAAAGTTGATATTGTTGATTTATTTGAATACCAAACCATCATGGAACTGGATAAATTTATGCAGGATGTTCTTTAACACTTTATAAAAACATATTGTCCACGGTATTTTTTATAATATTTGCCAGTTCACGTGTCGCTGGACCAATATTTTGTGGCTGACCATAACTCATATATAAAAAAGCTTTATAGCTTGCGCCTTGTTCAAGTGGCAAGGGTTTCAGTAAGCCATCTCCAAGTGACTCAATTAAGCGGTTACTTGGTAACCAGCCGTATCCAAGGCCATGTTCAATGGCGGTTAAAGCGCTTTCAATACTGCTGACCGTCCAGCGATCTTGAGAACTTAGCCAACCCACATCTATTTTTGTATGTTGTCCTGAATCACGTATAACAACCTGCATATGTTGCGCGAGGTCAGTTGCTGTGATGGCGCGATTAAGCTGGTGTAGTGGATGGTCCCGATGTGCTACCGCAATCAGTTCAACTTCAATAAGTGAATTCGAGAGAAAACCATCGGGTATTTCTACCCCAATAACCAGTTCAGCATCCTCATTTAGAAGGGCATCACTTGCTCCTGAGAGGATGACTTCTCTCAGCTGAACGCGGGTGCCCTGGCTTTGCCTGGCAAAGGTTGATAGCGCGCCCATGAGTAAATCGTTAGGAAAAACGGCATCAACCACGACACGTATTTCTGCTTCCCGTCCCTGTGATAAATGACGGGCAAAATTTTCAATTTCTTCTGCTTCAGCGATAAGGTGACGTGAGCGTTGTAGCAAAATTTCACCTTGTGTGGTGAGAAGTGCTTTACGCCCCTCAATTTCCAGCAAAGAAATACCTAACTGTTCTTGTAGGCGCGCGATGGCATAGCTCACGGCTGACTGGCTGCGATGGAGGTGTTTGGCTGCCTGGGAGTAGCCACCACAGTCGATAATGGCGTGAAATACACGCCATTGCTCTAATGTTACCTTTGGATTAAACATGACTGCTTCAATATATCAGTATTTTTGATATAAATCAGCTAATTATTATACTTTTATATCAGTTATTTAAAGACTATAGTGATCCCAGTCTTAAAACAAACAAGGAGAAGAAAAATGACTCAATACAGTAGTTTAATATCAAGGATATTATTATCACATATTTTTATTTTAGCCGGATTTTCTAAAATAACAGGCTATGCCGGTACTCAAGGTTATATGGAGTCGGTTGGTGTTCCGGGCATGTTGTTGCCGCTCGTGATTTTATTAGAGCTGGGTGGTGGCCTGGCCATATTGATTGGGCTGAAAACGAAGCTTATTTCTTATGCATTAGCGGGGTTTACTATTATCGCGGCGGTTATTTTTCATAGTAATCTTGCGGATCAAATGCAAATGATTTTATTTATGAAAAATTTTGCGATTGCCGGCGGCTTCTTATTATTAGCTGAACATGGTGCTGGAAAATATAGTTTCGATAATCGTTAGTCAGTTGTTATTCTCGTTGTGAGATTAAAACTTCACAACGAGATTTCTTTAAATTTAATCGGGATATAAGTGTGAGTTTATTAATCAAAGGAAAAATTGAAGAGGACTGGTTTGATAAAGTCAGTGATAATGGGAATTACGTTCGCAAAGATTCTCAATTTCGAAACTGGATTACAGCAGATGGAAAAGCCGGTGTAACAGGCGAACCGGGCTTTAAAGCTGAAAAAGATCGTTACCACCTATATGTTTCTTACGCCTGTCCGTGGGCACATCGAACATTAATTTTTCGCAAGTTAAAAAAACTTGAAAATATGATTTCAATTTCAGTTGTCCATCCTTACATGGATAATCATGGTTGGGATTTTAAAAGTGATTACCCCGCTTCAACTGGCGATACTTTATACGATTCAGAAAGAATGCATGAGATTTATACAAAAGCACAAGCGGACTATAGCGGCATTGTTACCGTACCGGTGTTGTGGGACAAAAAACAGGAAACGATTGTTAATAATGAATCTTCAGAAATTATCCGTATGTTGAACAGTGCGTTTAACCATTTAATTGATGATGAAGTTGCGCGAGATCTGGATTTTTATCCTGAAGATAAAAGAGCAGATATTGATAAAATCAATTCATTAATTTATGACAATATCAATAACGGTGTTTACAGAACGGGATTTGCAACAACACAACAATCTTATGAAAATGCCTGTGCGCAACTATTTGATGCTTTAGATGATATTGAAGTGCGTTTAAGTCAGCAGCGTTATTTAACCGGTACAACACTTACCGAAGCAGACTGGCGTTTATTCGTCACCTTGATTCGTTTTGACCTTGTTTATGTTGGACATTTTAAATGCAATAAAAAACGTATAGCGGATTACCCGAATTTATTTAATTTTATGCTAGAGCTTTATCAGCGTGAAGGTGTTTCTGAAACGACATTTTTTAATCATATAAAATATCATTACTATTATAGTCATGACATGATTAACCCAACGAGAATTGTTCCTGTTGGACCTGAGCATAATTTAATGCAAAAACATAACAGGGATAAATTGTAATCGAAATGCATAATTCAGAAAAAAATATATTTATTCAGTCTGCTATCGATATGAATGAAGGTGATGGTGTTGCTGTGAACCGGCTTTTTCCTGTCACGCGGGATCGAATGAATTTTGATCCTTTTGTCTTATGGGATAACTTTAATATTGAGCCAGGGCACGGTTTTCCGACACACCCTCACCGGGGATTTGAAGCCATTACTTATATGTTTAAAGGCAGTATTGAGCATAAGGATAATATTGGCAATCAATCACGCGTTACATCAGGTGGTGCACAACGTTTCACTGCGGGACGTGGGATTGAGCATTCAGAAATGCCTGATACAGAAGAGGTGAGTAATGGCATTCAACTATGGGTTAACTTACCACAGGAACTTAAATCAATTGAGCCTTCTTATCAGCAGGTTGATAAAAATAATATTCCGGTGAAAAAAATTGAAGGTGGAGAAATTTGTGTTATTGTCGGAGACGATTCACCTGTAAAATTAAAAACGCCTGTGCGTTATTTAGAGGTTGTATTGGATAGTGGTGCCGTTTTAACAGAAAAGGTACCAGATGATTTTCGGGGTTTTATTTATCTTTTATCCGGTCAACTAGTGGTTAATACACAATTAGTTCAACAACAGCAAGCTTGTTTTTTTGAGCATATTGACGAAATTGAGATTAAAGCAGTTTTAGAAAGCCATTTTATGCTTTGCATGGGAAAACCCCATGAAGAGCCGATTCATCAACATGGTCCTTTTGTAGACTAAATTTTTGTGTATAAATTTATATTATATCTGTGACTAACTGTAAATTTATAAAATGACATTGTTACCCAGGCATGGAAAAATTATACTATGCTAATCAGAGGATAGTAATGGAGTTTTATTGATTAAAATGAATGAGCCGGTTATATATATCATTGATGATGAACCGCAAACAGTTACATTGTTAATGGAGTATGTTGAGTTAGTCGGCTACGAAGCCAAAACATTTGTTGAAGCAGAAAGCTTTTTCGAGGAAACGACACCAATTCCCGATGGCTCAATGCTGGTATTGGATCTCAATATGCCAAAAATGGATGGCATAGAAGTGATGCGACAGATGGTCAAAACAGGGAAATTATTACCTCTGGTTTTAGTGAGCGGTTATGATTCCGGTATATTGCATTCTGCTGAGCAATTAGCAAAAGCGTATTCAATTGATATTGTTGCCACTCTTGCAAAACCCTTTACCTTTAAGTTCTTCAAAGAAATTGTTGAAAAATATGCAAAAAAGACTGAGCATCGTCTTGTGCCACGAAAAGCTTTATCGGTTACGGCTTCCGAATTAGGGAGTGCGATACTTAATAATCAGCTCGTTTTACACTATCAACCACAAATAAAAATTAGCAGTGGTGAACTTACCGGTGTAGAAGCGTTGGTTAGATGGAAACACCCTGAACATGGTTTGATTTATCCGGACTTATTTATTGGTTTAGCAGAAAAAAGTGGTTTGATTGCTGACTTAACCGCTCAAGTTATTCGTATGGCAATGGATCAGGTTTTAAAGTGGAAATCCAGCCAGCTTGAGATTCCTGTGTCAGTTAATATTTCAGCTGAAAATATTACCTCTTTGTCATTACCTGAGCAGTTGAGTAATATGCTTAATAAACACCAGCTTGAACCGACAATGTTGACATTAGAAGTTACCGAGAGTGCTTTAATGGGACAGTTGGTCACTTCATTAGATATTTTGACCCGCCTTCGTATGAAAAACTTTCATCTTTCTGTCGATGATTTTGGTACAGGTTATTCTTCTTTGTCACAACTTTATCGTATGCCTTTTTCTGAACTTAAAGTCGACAAAAGCTTTGTTATGAATATGCTAAATGATGAAGACGCAAAAGGAATTGTAAAAATATGTATTATGTTAGGACATGAGCTGAATATGAGGGTGGTTGCCGAGGGTGTGGAAGATTTTAATACATTTAAATTATTAACCGAGATGGGCTGCGATATTGCACAAGGCTATCATATTGCCAGACCGATGGCTGCCGAGGATATACTGCCATGGATTAAGTCACATTAGCCTTCATTTTTACTAAATACTAGGAAAATAATTTTTGCCACCAACGTCGTCTATTATTTGGCGGGTTTAAAGCTGATTCTAATTCAACAGGTTTTATTTTAGATAATATCCATCCTGGCATAGGCGGGTTATCACTAAATCCACATGAGACACCAAGGTTATTTGGATCATAAATTTTTATAAAATGTGGGCTGACTTTATCATCGGCATAGACAATACCACAATAATCTTCGGTATGATCCTGATGTAATAAAACATCAATTTCTTTAATAAAGGATAATAATGTTTCTTTTGTTGAAGGTTGTTGCGGTGGTTGTTCTCCAATAGCATAAATATACCAGCTATCATCAGCCTGTTCATTTAACTGCAGCCAAAAATCATCTAACTGTGGCCAACGCATCATAGAGGTAAAGCTGCCCTGGTAGGCACTTATAAAAGGAGGGGTGACTTCATTATCCATACTGGCTTCCGCAAAAAAATTAGGCATTTTCAGTATAGTTATCTTGTCACAGTCGTTCTGTATCTTTAGTTACTTTATTATAAAAAAGGGGCATGCTTCATGCCCCTTTTTTGTTATGCTACTGCTTCAGATGAAAGATACTCAGCTAAACTTTCTGAACCACCAATGTAATCACCATCGATGAAGATTTGTGGCACACTGGATGTTGCGGTAACAGCACGTAACGTTGCTTCAGTATAATCACGGTTTAGTAGCAACTCTTCATATTGCAGACCTGCATCCGTCAGCATACCTTTCGCACGAACACAGAATTCACAGTCCGGGCGGGTAAAAATAGTGACATCACTGGGTTTTTTTGCGTTTGGTGCAATATATTCCAGCATGGTATCGGCATCTGAAACATCAAAGGGGTCGCCAGGAACATTCTCTTCGATAAACATTTTTTCAACTACGCCATTTTTTACCAGCATCGAATAACGCCATGAACGCTTGCCAAAACCTAGATCATCTTTGTCGACCAGCATACCCATTCCGTCTGTAAATTCACCATTTCCATCAGGAATGAAGGTTACATTGTCTGCATTTTGACCTTTTTTCCATTCATTCATAACAAAAGCATCGTTAACAGAGATACAAACGACATCATCAACACCATTTTCTTTGAAAGTTGGCGTTAACTGGTTGTAACGTGGAACATGCGTTGATGAACACGTAGGGGTAAATGCGCCAGGTAGTGAAAATACGACAACAGTTTTATCTTTAAAAATATCATCGCTTGATACATCTACCCACTGGTGGTTATCACGTGTATGAAAAGTCACTTGTGGAACATTTTGGCCTTGACGGTTTTCCATTTTTTTTTCCTCTGAATTTAAATAAGTTAGTTGTACAGGCTCTATTGGAGCACTTGCCTTGAACACGGGAGTATTATCAGGGTTTTTTGTTAATAGATACAATTGTTTATTTCTACTATAATGATAGTTCATATCTATTATAGGCAAGCATGATGAATTTAAGAGAGCTAGAGTACCTTATTGCCGTTGATGAGGAAAGGCACTTTCATAAGGCTGCAGAGCGTTGCTTTGTAAGCCAGCCTACCTTAAGCGGCC
>Ga0316206_1001012_pt1 | contig 29162 bp, 28 predicted proteins | sample 6monthpyrite_MG_FD_204942 | JGI IMG/M metagenome (GOLD analysis project Ga0316206, IMG submission 204942) | Microbial mat bacterial communities from mineral coupon in-situ incubated in ocean water Damariscotta River, Maine, United States -... | ecosystem: Environmental > Aquatic > Marine >... | reverse complement strand
CACGGCTAACCACAGCTGATGATAGTGCGGTTTTTTGTTCGACGGCTTTCTCAACGGGATTGTCTACTGACTTGTCTTCTGGCGGCCTTTGCTCCTGGACTTTTTGCTCCTGGACTTTTTGCTCCTGGACTTTTTGCTCCTGAACTTTTTGTTCCTGGACTTTTTGTACAGGGGCTTTATTCTCCGGCGGCTTTGATTCAGCAACGTCACTCAAAGATTTAATTTCACAAACCGCACCCGCATTATCCAGTGCGACTTTGTATTTGTTTGCCATCGCCTGATCAATATTTTTTTTGATCACCATGCGTTTGCCTGAAAACAGATGCGCAAGTTTAGTTTCATCCGCCTTAAACATTGCACCGACTTTAGCTTTTACCTGCTGAAGATCCGCACCGGCTTTTATCTGCCCGGAAAAAGCCACTTCAAATAATTCATCGCTCATTTACGCTTACCTTAACGATATGTTTCAATAATAATAATTTAACACTATACTTTTAGCATAACCATAATAATATGGCCGGCATACAATCAGGCCACTGTTGTTACACCTTATCACTATAGGGCACCTCTAAAAATAGCTTGCGGCCTCTGCGATCCCTGAAGCATGCAGCCACTAGGCGCAGCCCGCAGTACAATGGTTATTCCATTGTCAAGGGTTGCAACAACGTAGATGCATGTTTCAGGGATCGCCCTTCGGGGCTTTGCTCTCTGCCCAGGCTCTGCGTTATGTTTTCTCACCAGGCCCAAGTTTATTAATTCGGGCATGCTTTCAAAAACATGCCTTGATCCTGGACAGGGAGCAAAGCCAGAGGTCACAATCTATTTATAGAGGTGCCCTATATTACTTATAGAATATTTTGGGGTAAATATCCCCCTGAAGCGATGGTCAAAACATGAACAAACACACTGAAATATCCCGCATAACCCCCCGTGGACCCATGGCGACGTTATCTCAAACGGAAGTCAATCAGCTTAAAAATGATAGCGAATCGAATAGCTATGATATTTACCGGCGCTGCTCACTGGCGGTTTTAAATGTAGGCAATGTGGTTGACGACACCAAACAGGTACTTGCGGAATACTCCGATTTCGACATTCGCGTAATCCAGCAGGAGCGAGGTATTAAACTGGAAGTTGAAAATGCACCCCAGCGCGCCTTTGTCGATGGCAAAATGATTACCGGCATTCAGGAGCATTTATTTTCCGTATTACGCGATATTGTTTTCGCTCGCAACGAACTGGAAACCCGCGCCAAATTTGATTTAAAATCCCAGAACGGCATCACCAACGCAGTGTTTCATATTTTACGTAACGCCAATATTTTACAGCCCAATGAGGACCCCAATCTAATTGTTTGCTGGGGCGGTCACTCCATTAGTCGTGAAGAATACGACTACACAAAAGAAGTCGGCCATGAGCTGGGTTTAAGAGGTCTGGACATTTGCACTGGCTGCGGCCCCGGCGCCATGAAAGGCCCTATGAAAGGCGCAACCATTGGTCACAATAAACAACGTATTTATGATGGCCGTTACATCGGCATGACCGAGCCCGGCATTATTGCCGCGGAATCCCCCAACCCGATTGTTAATGAGCTGGTGATTATGCCGGACATTGAAAAACGTCTGGAAGGTTTTGTGCGCACCGGCCACGGCATTATTGTGTTTCCAGGCGGCGCGGGCACCGCCGAGGAAATCTTATATATTCTCGGTGTGTTATTAAATCCGGCAAATAAAGAACTTCCCTTCCCGTTAATTTTAACCGGCCCAAAGAGTGCTGAAGAATATTTTAAACAGATTCATCACTTCATTGAAAGCACGTTGGGGTTTGAAGCACAACAACGCTATAAAATAATTATTGACGACCCTGCACTGGTTGCCCGTGAAATGAAAAACGGGCTGGAAGCGGTAAAAGATTTTCGTTGTGCTAACAGTGATGCGTTTTATTACAACTGGATTCTGGAAATAGATAATGAGTTTCAAAACCCCTTTATTCCCAGTCATGAAAATATGGCAAAGCTGGAATTACACCACGACATGCAAACTCATCATCTTGCCGCCAATTTACGCCGTGCATTCTCCGGCATTGTTGCAGGCAATGTAAAAGAAGACGGCCTCAAAGCTATTGAAGAAAATGGTTTGTTTGAAATTCGTGGCGATAAAAAAATTATGCAACCGCTGGATGCATTACTACAATCATTTGTGCAACAGGGAAGAATGAAGTTACCCGGCACAAAATACACGCCGTGCTACAAAGTTGTAACATAAAAACAAACACGTAAGCATTTACTTTAGCTGACGAACCGGGCTTGATATTCTGTGAGCTGAAAAATTAAAAACAATAAGGCATGCTCGCCTCACTTTTGTAATAATTTTTTGCTTAATTAACCTCATCGACTTTTTTATAGTCAATGTGCAATTATAATTCAGGTGAATTTATTTTTTCTATTGTTATTATCCCGCGAAAAAATTGAATTTTTCTGCGCTTTTAAAATCACATAGATCATTTTTCAACTACACGATATAGAAAGATTAGCGAATTATAAACTATACTCATGATGTGTACGCATTATAAGAAAAATTCACGGGGAGATGTTTTTATGCCAATCGCAGAGGCCACACCCTTAATCCTTACTCTGGACAATGGTGGCCGCCCGATTGCCTGGATTAACTGGCAGGCGGCGGTAAACCTTTATGTGCGCGAACAGGTTGCCTGGGCGGCCAGCGATATTACTCTGCGTTTTTATGGCGGTACCTGCCAGCAAACCGGCTTAAGATCCTACCTTGATCTTAACACTATCATTGCCATTCGCGGCGCCAAACCAAAACATAATCACAACATTACACCGCCGTTAACCAACCGTGCCCTGTTTGAACGAGACCGGCACACCTGTTTATATTGTGGCAATCATTTCAAATTGTCTCTGCTAACACGGGACCACGTTAAACCCAAAGCACAGGGAGGAAAAGATGTCTGGAAAAATGTGGTGACGGCCTGTAAGTCCTGCAATGTAAAAAAAGCCTGTTGCACGCCAAGCCAGGCAAGAATGCCGCTGCTAGCGTTGCCCTATACACCAAATAAAGCTGAAGCCATGATTCTGGCTAATCGAAAAATATTAACCGACCAGATGGATTTTTTACGCAACCATGTCCCCCATGAGCGCAGGCAGACCTTTAATTAGGGATACTCTGATTAAGCACCCTGGCTGATTAACCACCCTGGTCTTTTTTGTCGAGTGATTTTAAACCTGCTAACAGATCTGGGTATTTAAATTCTGTTTTAAAATGACGTAATAGTTTTTTATTTGAAATTCGTTTTGACTCCGCCAGATAGGATAACATTCCCGCAGACAATTCCTGCCTCGCCTGCTGTAAACTGATTTCTTTTGGGCGCGGCAATTTCATAGCATCCGCCACTTTCATAAAATAATCATTCATGGTTGACGGGTGCCCATCACAGCAATTAAAAATTTCCGCATTTGCATTATTTGGCCCGGCATTTTCTGGCCCGGCATTTTCTGTTCTGGCACTTTCTGTCCTGGCATTTTTCGTCGTCACAACATTTTCAAGTAAGCCCTCAACACAAAAACGGGCTAAATCCAGCGCATGAATTCGATTGGTAAAACCTGAATCATGAGCATTCACTATCGGCTCACCGGAGCTTATTCTTTTAAGCGGCAATTTATCCGCTGCATAAATTCCTGGCACCCGAAAAATAATAAGTGGTACCTGTAATATTTCGCAGTATCTTTTAAGTTGACTCTCCGCACTGCACCTTCTACGCGCCCGGTCTACCTGTGGATTTTCTTTACGCTGTTCATCTATCCACTCACCATTACAGTTTCCATAAACACCGGTGGTGCTTATTAACAATATTTTTTCAGGGGGGTGGTTTAACGTGCTTAACAATGCAATAAAGTTTTGCATACGACTATCTGTTTCACCTTTGGCGGGGGGTGGCACCAGATAAACCATTACGCTCTTTTCAAATAATGTGATTGTATTTTTGTCTAATTCAAGTGTTTTTTTATCCAGATCAAATTTAACCACCTGAAACCCTCCTGATACACAGTGGCTTATTGATTCATCGCTATTTACATAACACTCTGCATTGATGTTTTTTTCTTTTAATATACCAGCAATTTTCTTGCCTATATATCCACAGCCGATGATTTTTATATTATGTGTCATCACTTTATTTTAACCCAAATAAAAACCCCGGCATAACCGGGGCTTTCAATTTTTAATTATCGCGCCTGAAATGCTTAAAACTTGCTATTGCAGTGACCTACCCGTGCGTCATAGTAGCGCTCACAGGTATATGCATCGCTGCCCCTGGCATAACACTGGCCACGTTGCTTATATGCAAATTCCCGGCAGCTGCCCCAGGTATTACTTAACTGTAACATTTTCTGATTGTGCAGTTTCTTTTTGGCTTTTTTTGCTTCCCAGGGATTACGCCCCAGTTTTTGATAGCCACCCGAAGTTGATGGGTCAAATTTATGTTTAAACTCCGCTGCCAACTTTTTCTTTTCCCACTGGGTTAACCCGTGTTGGGACATTGACTTGCCGTCAAATACACCAGGATCTGCTGCCGACGCCGTGTTAAGCGGGAGAAATATCGCTAATGCAATAACACATATTTTTGTAATGCTGCTTCCAATCATAATAAAACCTGTTCTAATCGTTAAAATAATATTTTATTTTTTGTCATAAAATTTATTCTCGGTAAATAGACTTGCGTGAAATTTTTTATGAAAAAAAATCAGGATCAGAGACCTCTGATCACAGTTCATCATTTGCCGCAGGTACAAGTATTGAAAAGCACATACGGATTTAGCCTTTAGTTCACAAAACTAAAGGTCGGCAATCATACCCAATCAACTTTCTGAATTCAATAAAAACACACCTGAAACCATTGATTTTACAGACTTTTCACCCATATGGGTGAATTAAAGCAGCCTATACTGGCATAATGTCCTGAAATGAATCCAGCAGATGATAATGCGCATGCTCTTTATCAGATTCGGTACTGTCCGGCTGTTTAATTGCCAGCAGGTATCGAATACCATATTTCGCAGCCGCATCCAGCACATTAAAGTTATCATCAATAAACAGGGTTGAAGTCTTATCGACATTTTCAATTTTTTCCAGCTCGCTCCAGAATGCCTGGTCCTCTTTCGGGTGATGCAACTGGTGTGAGGTAATAATTCTATGAAAAAAATGTCCGAGGCCAGTTTTTTGTAATTTAACTTCAAAGCTCAATGGGTGCGCATTGGTCACGAGCACCACTTGCTTACCGTGCATATGCAAGGCTTCAAGAAATTCAACCACATAGGGGCGCACGGAAATTTTGTCACGGATGCTGTGCTTTAATGCTGCGATATCCAGCCCCAGCTCTTTGCTCCAGTAATCCACGCAATACCAGTTTAAGCTACCATACACTTCAGTATATTTTTTGTTTAGGCGACTGTGGGATTCTTCTAACGAAAGCTGGTAATGCGCTGCATAGCACTCGGGCACATATTTTAGCCAGAAATGATTATCGAAATGTAAATCCAGCAATGTGCCATCCAGATCGAGGAATACCGTGTTAATTTTTGACCAGTCAATCATAAATATTTCCCAAAAGTCTCAAGTGGATTACGCGGGAATTAGAGTCTCCCAGGCTATATTATCCCGTGCTATTTATCCCGCGCTATTTAAATGTAACAGTATAAATGTAACAATGTCGACTATACATTTTAAACGATAAACCGCCGATTAAGTTAAACCATTAAACGCTTAATAAATAATTATATATGCATAATAAACCTAAAATACTCAGTCGCAAAATTCATAGCCAGAGCAGACTCTTTAGCATTGAGCAGGTTGATCTTGAATTCAGCAATGGCCAGCGACATACATTTGAACGACTGGCCACCCGCGGTGCCGGGGCGGTGATGATTATTCCGGTTGTTGATAATGAGCATGTTATTATGATTCGTGAATACGCCGTAGGAACCGATCGTTATGAGCTGGTTTTTCCCAAGGGTAAGATCGACAAAGGCGAAAATATTTTACAGGCGGCCAACCGGGAAAGTATGGAAGAAATTGGTTATCGTGCAAATAAATTAACCCGCCTGGGCGAAATGACGATTGCGCCGGGCTACCTGGGCTTTATCACGCATATTGTGTTGGCCGAAGATTTACAACCCGAAAAACTTCAGGGTGATGAACCAGAAGCTTTGCAGCAGGTAATATGCAATGTTAATAATATTAACGAATTAATCGCCAGTGAGCCTCTCAGTGAAGCTCGTAGTATTGCGGCGCTTTATCAGGTGCGTGATATTTTGCACGAACGCAAGGGAGCCAAAAATGAATCAGCAGGATGAGCTCAATCTCGAATATCTTTGCCAGAACGCATTAAGTATTGCTCGAATCGCCGGCCAGAAAATTCTTAAAATTTATGATTCAAAGTACACCATCGAACACAAACAGGACAACACTCCTCTGACAACAGCGGATCTTGCTGCAGATAAAATCATTCGCAATGCACTGCATGAACTCACCCCTGAAATTCCGATTTTAACAGAAGAGTCAGATGCCATTGATTTTGAAATAAGAAAACAGTGGCGTCGTTACTGGCTGGTAGACCCGCTGGATGGTACCCGCGAATTTATTAAACGTAACGGTGAGTTTACCGTTAATATTGCACTGATTGAAAATCACAAAAGCATTATTGGTGTTATCAATGCACCGGTTTTAACAACTGATTATTTTGCCTGGCGTGATGGAGGTGCATTTAAAAAAATCGCCTCCGAAGCTGCGCATAAAATTCACACCCGTAAAGCAGATAAAGAAAACTTAACGATTGCCGGCAGCCGCTCACATGCAACAGATAAGCTTAAAGATTATTATGAAAAACTGGGTGATGTAGAAATACTTAGCGTGGGTAGCTCGTTAAAATCCTGCCTGGTGGCAGAAGGTAGTGTTGATTTGTATCCACGCCTGGGTTTAACTTCTGAATGGGATACTGCTGCTGCACACTGTATAGTAGAAGAAGCCGGTGGGCACATAACCCAAACCGATGGCAGTGAGCTTTTATATAACACCAAGGACAGCTTATTAAATCCAGAGTTTTTTGTATTTGGTGATGATGATATATTCTGGCGCAAGTATTTATAATAGATATCATTACTCAATATCATTACTATGGTATTTTATTGAATCCATCGAACTGAATTTTAGAACTGACATGGAGCCTGAATTAACTTAAACATGAAACTACTAACCAAAGACAATAAATTTATCGGCCTGTTAATCGGTCAACTAATATTAATTTTTACCATGCCTGTGCTGCATTACTTCAGTGAAGACACCGGAAGATATATTTTACACAGCGCATTTATTGGCATGATTTTAATCACCATTATTGGCAATCAGAAACACAATATCTGGTATAAATCCATCATAGTTCTAACGGTTTTGGAAGTCATTATTTTTATACTTGCAACCCTCTTCGATCACATTACCTTAACCTTTGTCGCAATTTCATTAAGCCTGTTCTTTCTGGTATTCAGTATCGGCGTCGCCTTCAAAAGTGTTTTTTATAGCACGACCATTACCCTCAACCACCTTGTAGGTGCATCATGTATATATTTATTACTGGGTATGATTGGGGCAATTTTATATTCAAATCTTTTTTTCGTGTCACCCGAGTCTTTTTCCGGACTAAGTGAAAAAAACATAAGATTACATTTTCCTGAATTCATGTATTACAGTTATGTAACACTAACCACATTGGGATTCGGAGATATCACTCCTCTTTCACCCCTTGCAAAAACCATGTCATTCATGCAGGCCATTGTGGGGCAGCTCTATTTAACCATTATGGTTGCAGGACTGGTGGGCAAAGCCATTAATAGCAATATCCACAGTAACGACCTTACAAGCCAGGATTAGCTAAATTGCTCACGTTGCTCAGCTGGACATCTGCCATAACTGATCAATTAAACAAAAATTAAAATAACTCGTTGCTGACTGTTTTGCAGAGCGATTTTTAAACATCAGGCGTTTACAAACTTTATCATCCTGGCGATATTGTTTAATGACCGTAATTTCACCGCCATTTTTAGTTTCTTCACTTTGCCATTTATGAACATCTCCCGGCTTATTATTTTTCAGCACCTGTTTATATTCCTGCTTAAGCTGTTCAATATCATTATTAGTAAAATCGGTAATAACCGCATACTTTAAAAAGGCCGCATTGGATGCGCTTAGCTGAAAAGATGCCAGTAGTAACAGGCCCATTATCAGCAATATATTTCTTTTAACTGTTTTATACATTTGTTTACTCTAGTTTTATATGTTTTTTAAGACGGCTAGCCTGCTCTGCATACCTGTTAATAATTCAGGTTAAGCGGATCCACCACGAATACACCCATCATTCATGCCATTTATTTTGCAAATAAAGTGCCTCAACTTTTTCCCGTGCCCAGGGTGTTTTTCGTAAAAATTTAAGACTCGATTTCAGACTCGGATTATGGGTGAAGCATTTTATATTAATATGCTGTCCCAGTTCCTGCCAGCCATATTTTTCTTCTAATCGAATGAGTATGATTTTCAGGGTAATACCGTGAAGCGGGTCCTGAGCAGAAGAATTATGCGGCATAGTAAACGATCACTGATTGACTGATTATTGATGATTATACACGCTCATCAGGCACTTTAATAAAGGGGGTTAATTTAAGCGATAAATATGCTAAATTTCAGCTTATGAATACACCTGCCCAAACCCCTGCTCTCAAAAAGATCCTGCCGGAAATTAGCATTCAATCCGGGCGTCCCTCCAGTGAGATAACACTCAGTGCGGAGGCGCAGCAGGATGTACACCAGGCCTATCTGGTCACCCTGCGCCAGCGCTTCAAGACCGAAATTAACCGGCTGACCCAGGGTGATATGCAGGAGATGCTAAAAGCGCATTCTGAAAATGCCCACGACCTCAGCTTTATGATGACCTATGTGTACGCCTTAAACTGGCTGCAGCAAAATGTGCACAGTGAGTTTCAGCAAGAAGTACTGGCTGCATTTACCAACGGCCCACAGGCATTTTTAATGCAAATGATTTTGCAAAGCACCAATACCGCCGAATTTATAACCGCTTATATTAGCTACTGGGAAAATTTCCAGGGAGAACCCCAGCTACAGCAACAACAAATTTTAGCGCTTTTACAACGCGCCGATGACAGACAACAGCTCGTTAACCATATCGAAAACACCTGGAATAAATTACAGCTGTTTAGCAACAGTTTTACCCCCGATTACTTTGCCCGCGGCTATAAAGATATAGCCCGCCAGGAAAAGCAACGCTACGCGGGTATGCTGGCTGAAGAAGACAAGTTACGTTTAAAACTTATAGACGCGTTGCCCGACGTCTCATCTTTAAATTTTTTTAATAAACTCGGTTTAATTCCGGCCATGGGGTGTCCGCAAACCTGCCGCCACTGCATGTTTGTTTTTCGCCCATTGATGAAAAATACCGACGACCCGGATACGCTGTATCAAATGGTCGATAAATTAACCACCTCGGTTTTATTCACCGGTGGCGATTTAACCAAACACCTCGATCATTTTTATAATGCCATCACCCACATGCAACACGTCACCACCTTTGCCATTTTGCTGAATGGTGACTTTGCAGACAGCCGTGATGTTACCGAAAACATTCTGAGCAAAATGGCCAGTGCAATTCGCCGCCGCCCGCTTAGCTGGCCGAAGGCCAATGTCCATTTACAGATTAGTTTTGATGAGTTTCACCAGGAGGTGGTGGTTGATCGTAAGGGTAATTTAAAAGAGCGTATTCCAGTTGTTAAAATTGCCAATATTGTAGAGACCGCGCCAAAGTATAACGATGAAATCCAGCTGTGCTTATGTCATAAGCAAAGCCATTTAAATTTTTCGATGGATGTATTTAAAAAAGGCGTTTTCGCACGCCTTGCTAAAGAGCTGGCACGTCGCGGCCATCAGGTACAGGTTTTATCGACAGCACCTTCCTCTCGCTTAAAACGCAACCCCCACAACCCACAAACCCCTGCACAGTTAATTAAAGATGCGACATTTATTTTAACTAAATACCCACAAGCCCTGCTAATGCTCACCAGTTCAACCATAGATGCCTATGGGCGCGCTGAAATGATGGCGCTACATGAAGCGGTAAACGAACGAGATTTATTAAAACAGATGCTAGCGGGCCAGGGCACCGGCGCAGAAACCTTCGACAACGACTTAATGTTCTGGTTTAACGGCTGGGCCACCCTGTTTTCCGCCGTGCATATTTGCCTGGGCAATGTATTTGAAGAAGGGATGCAAACCATTCGTCAGCGTCAGGCAAAAGACCCGCTAAGCAATGCCATGCATCGCTTTGATATTCGTTTACTGGATTTTTATCGAGAAGTGCGTGACGATCTGGATGCCATTATTGAAAAATCAACCGGGCCGCACCACCTGTTTCATGCCATCACTGAGGATGGCGCAATACGTTTACACCTGACAGAACGTTTAATTGATTCAGGCATACTATAATGATGCATCCCGACTCTATAAAAACAACCATTATCATTCAATCTAGTGTTGCTCTTTATATTCCAACTAAATTCTAATAATGAGTGCTAATTAACTTAATATTGATTTACTGCAAACACTGACTGCCAGCAGTCTTAAAATGACTTTTTTATATTGCCGTTCATACGTATAATAATTATAAACTTAAGGAAACTGAGAGTATGAGTGAGCAAAAGATTCAGGATGAACTGGCTCAGGCGAAAGCCGAAATCACCAAACTAAAACAAAGTCAGACACAGCTTATTTCAGCGGATGCCGCCTTCAAAACGGTGCTTGATGCCTCTCCTGTACCCCAGGCACTAAATGATGAACATCAAAATGTCATTTATGTAAACTCGGCCTTTACCGACACTTTTGGTTATGAATTAAGTGAAATCCCCACCCTGTCCGAGTGGTGGCCAAAGGCTTATCCCGATCCTGAATACCGTCAAAAAATTGCCGATGTCTGGCAGCAACACCTACAAAAAGCACGACTTGAAAATAAGCCATTCGAAGAATTTGAAGTTGAAATTCACTGCAAAGATAATACTGTTAAAACAGTAATGGCGGGAGCTTCATCACTGCAAGGTCTTTTTAAAGAAATCCATCTGGTTACTTTGTATGATATTAGCAAAACCAAAGGCACCGAATCAGCACTAAACCAGACGGCGACACTTCTGGAAAATGTAATCAACTCAACACCTGACTTAATTATTGTAAAAAACAAACAACTGCAAACCATACTCTGTAATGAAGCTGGCGCAAAAGCGGTTGGTAAAAGCCGTCAGGCTATGCTTGGTAAAACAGATATTGAAAACGGCTGGGATCCTGAACTGGTCAATGGTAACCCTCAAAAAGGTATCAGAGGATTTATGCACGATGACATGGATGCACTTACCGGAATAAATGTTCACAACCCTTACGACCCGGCCAATGTTGGCGGAGACATTCGTATTTTTGACAGCTATAAGCGCCCACTAAAAAATGCAGACGATGAAATTATCGGCCTATTACTGATCGCTCGCGATGTAACCGAACGCATTAACACCGAAGAGCAGCTTCGTCGCAGCCAGAAAATGGATGCGCTGGGAAAGCTTACTGGTGGTATCGCCCACGACTTTAATAACATGCTCGGCGTTATTCTAGGCTATAGCGAACTCTTACAAAACACACTGGCTAACGACTCAAAGCCCGCCCGTTATATTGAACAGATTATAAAAGCCGGGCAACGGGCGCATACACTCACATCAAAATTACTTGCCTTCTCACGCAATCAGCCCACTGAAATGAAGCCCTGGGATATTAATAAAATTCTCAGTGACGACCGGCACATGCTGGAAAAAACCCTCACCGCGAGCATTGAGTTCTCTCTCAATCAGCAGGAAAATTTATGGCCGGTATGCATCGATAAAAATTCCTTCAGTGATGCGGTGCTAAATATGTGCATCAATGCGATGCACGTTATGCCCGATGGCGGCCGCTTAATTATTACAACAAAAAACACAGCTGTTACCCAGAACTTGGCGCAATCACTGACAGTTTCATCTGGTGATTATGTACAGGTCATTATCGAAGATACGGGAACGGGTATCACTCCGGAAATTCAGGAAAGAATATTTGAGCCTTTCTTTACCACAAAAGACATCACCTCAACCGGGCTAGGCCTGAGTCAGGTTTATGGTTTTATAACACAATCCAGTGGCGACATTCAGGTTTCATCCGAGCCAAACCATGGCAGCCGCTTTATTATGTATTTACCCCGCTACCGTAAAACAGATACTGAAACAACCACTTACACAAATAAAAATGATGCATCAAGTGCCCGTCAGCACGAATCTATTTTAATCGTAGACGACGAACCTGCATTACGGGAACTCACAGAAGAATTTCTTATTCAAAATAACTACCCTGTTTTTCATGCTAAAAATGCCATTGAAGCACTAAAAATACTGGCCGATGAAAAAATACGTTTAATGTTAACCGATGTCATCATGCCCGGCATAAACGGCTATCAACTGGTAAGCCGGGTCAACAAACAACACCCGCAAGTTAAAATTATTATTGCCAGTGGCTACAACGAAAAAAACAGCTCTGCGAAGCATAACAATCCAGACTACCGATACCTGGATAAACCCTATCGATCCAGTGATTTATTGAAAGCCATTAGAGAGTTGCTTGACTGATTGTGAGTGCGGTTTTAATTAGGCGTTGGAAATACGCTGTAAAGAGTGCTGAGCAACTGAATCAGGCCTGGTTCAATTCGGGTCGATTCTTTTAAATTTACAGTTTAAGTTTATTACAGAGAATGTAAAAAGTGGTGGCCGAACCTGGACTAAATTTGCCCGGAGCAAATTTGGACATGGAGTGCTTTTTGCTCCATGGGCCGGAGGCCGAAGCACATGGATGTGCTGAGCAACTGAATCGGGCCTGGTTCAATTCGGGTCGATTCTTTTAAATTTACAGTTTAAGTTTATTACAGAGAATGTAAAAAGTGGTGGCCGAACCTGGAATTGAACCAGGGACACGCGGATTTTCAATCCGCTGCTCTACCGACTGAGCTATTCGGCCATTTAGGTACTTTTTGTTTGCACTCAGAAGACACTGATTTGCAAAGAGGGCGTATTAGACAAGTTCAGGCGGTCTGAGTCAAGTAAAAATATCTATAAAATAGCCCCAATCGCAATCTAAAGATCACACCTACGGGCAAAAGCACTGTAGGCGTTAGCTTCAGCTGACGAACCAGCAGCCCGTCATTTACTGCTTGTCATTTACTTATGGGTGGCACAAATCCTTCAGGGGCCGCGGTGCTTTCACCGCTAAAGAAAAACTTCTCCATTTCATCTTCCAGAAACTTACGAGCTTTCGGCTCAATCGGCGACAGACGGTATTCATTAATCAACATGGTCTGATGCTGTAACCATTCTGCCCAGGCCTCTTTTGACACATTATTGTAGATTTTCGCACCCAGATCACCCGGGTAAGTGGGACGATCCAGACCTTCCGCTTCGCGGCCTAATTTTACACATTGCACCATACGGCTCATGACTCTTCCTCTATAAACGGTTTAATAATTGACTAACAGGCGCCGCCAGTCCCAGAACAGGTTGTTTAGGGGACGGCTGTACACTATTTGGTTTCTGGCAGGCTTTATACCAGACTCTGCGCTGCGCTTCCATCACACTTTGCCCATGGTTATTCATGAGGCTATTCACCTGCGCGATGCAGGGGGTGATATCCAGATGAAAATGACTGAAGGTGTGACGCACCACCGGCAACTCTTCAGTGACATTAATATCCAGCTGATAATGCGCTTCGCACCAGTCACTGATCGATTCAGACAGGGGCATTTCAGGCAGGCTCCACAACCCTCCCCAGATTCCCGTGGGGGGACGTTTTTCTAATAAAGTTTGCTGCTGTTCGTTTTGCAATAGCAACATGCGAACGGCTTTTACCGGCAGGGTTTTCCTGGGTTTGGGGGTCGGCAATAAAGTCACCTGCTCTGTCGCCAGAGCCGCACAGCCTGATTTCAGCGGGCATATTTCACAATCAGGTTTAGCGCGTTTACACAGGGTTGCGCCTAAATCCATTATCGCCTGGGTGTAATCCGCCAGCTGTTTTTGGGGCGTATGCTGCTCTGCAAACCCCCACAATTGATCCTGAACTTTCTGCTGCCCAGTCCAGCCATGTATAGCATGAAAGCGCGCCAGCACCCGTTTGACATTGCCATCCAAAATAGCATGTCGCTGCCCCGCTGACTGCGCCAATATTGCGCCGGCGGTAGAGCGGCCAATGCCCGGCAATGCCAGTACCGCCTCAAATTGCAACGGAAACTCACCGCCATGTTCATCTCTGATCTGTTGTGCGGCTTTATGTAAATTACGCGCCCGGGCGTAATATCCCAGACCTGACCAGTGATGCAGGACATCATCTTCTGGTGCATCCGCCAGTGCCTGAACATCCACAAAGCGCTGCATAAATTTTTCGTAATAGGGGATGACGGTTTTCACCTGGGTTTGCTGCAGCATAATTTCCGAAATCCACACCCGATAGGCATTACGGTTTTGCTGCCAGGGCAGATCTTTTCGCCCGTGCTGGTGGTACCAGCTAAGTAGTTTTTTTGAAACGTTAAGTGTCATGTTTATATTCGTTTTAATTTTATTATTACAGCCAGTGCTGCCCGTTAACATTAAGCACTCGTCGTTCCCAAATACCCATGATAATTTTATTGCTCGGGAACCCAGCGACTTTACTACACTTAAGGCCACTGGATCTGCGACCAATAAAATTATTATGGGCATTCGGAGATTACAAAAATGTTATTTATTTTTTACATGTTTCTGCTTATTGCGTATCCAATCTGTATTCCAGCCTTCGCTGAAATGACAATTTTATTTAAACAGGCCCTTAAATTTATCTTTTAATTTGTTTTTCGCTTTATCCATTTTTTGATCTTTTTGTTTTTTAAGTTTCTGCTTAATTTCCGTTTTAACTTCGGCTTTTAATTCTTTACCGACACTCCTTAACCAGACTTTCGAATCAATACTAACTGCCGGTTGTGCAAAGTTACCTTTTACGAATACCGGCATCGGCACATCCAGTAGCCGCTCACCGGCGGTATTTGTTTTCCCCGGCTGCACATCCACCACCACACGATAATCCAGTGTTTCCTGTGGTAAATCAATTTTACCGGCACCGGTAATTTTAAACCGTGATGCCTCCAGCAACAGGTCTTTGTTTTCTACTACACCATTTTGAATCACCGCCGAAGCCTGTGCCACTTTCAGTGCCGTTGTTTCTTTAGGATTATATTCACCCCGCCAGGCCTGAGGTACCTGTTGTTTCTTTTTCTCTAAAAAATCGACCACGCCCTTGCGCACAAAATATTCCGCATCCACCCCGTGTAATTCCGCCTTCCCCATATCCATTTTAAACGTGCCATTGGTGCCCGCAATTAACTGGTTGACTGATTGCCCCTGGGTTTTAAACGCTAAATCAAGATGAGTCTCGCCGGTCATCGACACACTTTTTTCACCCAGCATATCCTGCAAAATCGGATTCACAACCGGTTCGGCCTTTAAACGCTTGCCGGTTAATTTAAATTCATAACGCGGTGTGTTTTTGCGTACATCAAGCAGCGCCGATGAAGTCACCTTGCCCTCTAGCACCTGGGCATTCAATTTGGGAACCTTAATTACACCGGCATTGGCAAGCGTTTCAATTTCCAGGTTTGACACGGAATGATCTGACACCACAATTGACACGGCCTGAAACAGACCGCTTACATTTAAGCCGCGCAACAATTCGACGGGTAGCTCAATCGGAATATCGACTTTTTTTGACGCCGCAGGCGTGACACTTTGTTTTACAGGTTTTACAGGCTCCACCACCGGCGGCAGGTAATCATCCAGCATCAGCTGGTCAAGTTTTACCGAATAAAGTATCTGCGGCTTTGCGAAATTATTCAGCTTTAACTGCGCCAGAAAGGTAGATTTATCCAGCCGAATTTTGATGGATGACATTTCAAGATTTTTTTCATCCACTACAAAATAAAACGACGCGGACGCTTTTTGAAGCACGGCATCGCCGCGGGTGTCAGGCAACGCTATAGCAAAAGCTTTAGCTAACGCGCGCGGGTTAAATTCCTGAATCTCAAACGGCCCCTGTGCCTGGGGTGCATCGAGTAAGTTTTTAACCGCCAGTTGCAAATCCAGGGTTAACTCAGTGGTCTGTATTTTTAACGGTTTAAGCGTCGCGGTTTGTTTTTGCAAATCAGCCGTTGCACTGCCGTTAATAAAAACCGAGTGTTTTTTATGTGACGTTAATTTTTTCGTGGTTAATTCTTCGGTGGTCAATTTTCTCTGCAGGCCAATTTCCACTGAATAATCTTGCATATCAAACTGCTGCTTATTTAAATCCATATTAATGCTTGAATTTAAACTGAGTTGAATCTGATTTATGTCCGCCTGCTGCAATTTTGCATCAAGCGCTAACCGCATTTTATCCAGCTTAAATGTTTGTGCGTCCAGATCAAATTCAAGCCGGGTATTCATCGTGATTTTCAGCCGTGCGGCGGGTTCTGATAGATCAACCTCAGTGGATAATTTTATCGGCAGGGCCTCACCAACGCGCAGTGCGCCGGTGCTGATAGTTAAATTCTGCAGTGCTATATTTTTTCCGCTACTTTCATCTTGCCAGCTGATATGTGCCTGCTTTAAATCCACGCCATTAATAAGCAACCCGGCGAGTAGATCATTTGTCGATTTTTCAGTGTTATTTTCTATCTTAATTTTCGGGGTAATTTTCGGGGTAATTTTCGGGGTAATTTCAGGGGCGATTTTGAAGGCATCTTTGGGGCCATCTTTGGGCGTTTGTGCTGCCGCATTGTCCGCCTGCTTTTTCAATATGTCCTCCCAGTTGCTCATGCCCTGCTTATTTTTTTCCAGAAACAGCTCAAGACCATGAATTTGCAGTGTGTCAATATGAATGCGCTGACCGAGTAGAGGCAACAATTTCACCCGCACATCCAGCTGCTGCATTTGCAACATTTTCTCAGCCTTAAAGCCACTTGCGTTACTCAGGGTTATTTGTTGCAGCTTGATACCCAGCCAGGGGAATACCGACGGTTTGATATCCTCTAGTGTAAACTCACGTCCGGTCTGTTGTTTTACCTGCTCACTAATCAGTGACTTATATTGATTCGCATCAAAGGTCGCAACAAAAACCCCGCCGCCAATGACCAGCAATAAAAGAAGGCTGCCGAGCGCATACAAACTGATTTTAAAAATTTTCATTCTGTTCTCCGAACAGTTACAATGTTTGAGCAGTTAAATGATGTTAGCTTAATTTACTTAGTTTAATCCAGCGGATTATTCACAGGGATCCATATGAAATTACTTGATGTCTTGTTTGATGCTTATGATTCCACACGCAATTCAACGCGCAAGTTACTGGGTAAAAAACCCAGCGGTAATAATGAGGAACACAGCTGGCTGGCACGCACCATATCTTCAGCCATCTTACTGCTGATTCTAATTGCCCTGGTGTTCGGCTTTTTATGGGACTCTGAGCCTGCCGATTTTAACCCCGTAAAAAGAGCGGTGGAATTATCGGCCCAACGCGGCGAGGATATGGCTACCGGCTACATCACCACCAGCGCATTAATTATCTGTGCAGAAACCCTTCTCGACAAACGCGGCGGCTACCTCAGTAATGATAAATTTCCACCGGGGGTATTTATGGACAATATTCCCAACTGGGAATTTGGTGTGCTAAGCCAGATCAGAGATTTAACGCTGGCCCTGCGTAACGACATTACCCGCTCCCAGTCTCAGTCAATTGAAGATACGGACATTGTTGAAGCGGATAACAAATTTCGCATTGATTCCGAATCCTGGTTGCTCCCTTCAGCTGAATCTGAATACCGAAATGGCATTAAGGCGCTGTACCGATACCTGGGACGGCTTGCGGATGAGGACACACAAAATGCGCAGTTTTATGCCCGTGCAGATAATCTGGAAGTATGGCTGGGCATGGTGTCAAAACGCCTGGGCAGTTTATCACAGCGTTTAAGTGCCAGCGTTGGGCAAGCCCGCCTGAACACCGACCTTGCCGGCGACGCCGAGGCGCACCAGTCAACCCCCACGGGAACAATAATTGAAGTTAAAACCCCCTGGCTGGAAATTGACGATATTTTTTATGAGGCACGGGGTAGTGCCTGGGCATTCCGCCAATTATTAAAAGCCGCCGAATCGGATTATCAGGATGTGCTGCGCAAAAAAAATGCACAGGTGAGTTTACAGCAAATTATTCGTGAACTAGAAGCCACACAGGACACCCTGTGGAGCCCTGTAATATTAAATGGCGGTGGCTTTGGATTTTTTGCTAATCACTCGTTGGTGATGGCGAATTATATTTCCAGAGCCAATGCGGCGGTCATTGATTTGCGCCAGCTTTTGAAACAGGGATGAAGATTATTCTTTTCAAGCCATGTTTCTGGTTGGGAATGGCTATTATTAACTGAACCACTCTACTGAGGGGATTTAATGACTTTCACTTACCTTTCCCTTAGAAAGAGGCAAGGTAATTGTAAAATATTAGTCAACATTCATTCAATCAAAAATCATTTTCAGGAAACCATCCGATTACACGCATCCAGTGCTGCAATTTTATAGGCCTCCGCCAGGGTTGGATAATTAAAAACATTTTCAACAAAAAAATCCAAATCCCCGTCCAGCGCCAGCACTGCCTGACCAATGTGTACCAGTTCTGTTGCTTCTTCGCCGAGCACGTGCACACCTAATAGCTTTTTATTTTCCAGGCTAAAAATGAGTTTCAGCATGCCTTCCTGCAAACCCATTATGTGTCCCCGAGCGGTTTCTTTTAACCGCGCAATACCCACTTCATAAGGAATTTTTTGTTTCGTCAATTCTTCTTCGGTTTTTCCCACCATGCTCATTTCCGGCACCGCATACACCCCGAATGGAAAGAGCTCAGGATGTGAATGTAATGACATACCAAATGCGTGGCGTGACGCTAAACGTCCCTGCTCCATCGATGTGGATGCCAGACTGGGAAAACCGATTAAATCACCCGCTGCATAAATGTGCGGTACTTCGGTTTGATAAAATTCATTCACCTTCATCTGTCCACGACTGCATGCGGACAAACCCGCCGCCTCTAGATTTAATGAATTTACGCAACCAATTCGCCCGGCGGCAAACATCACTAAATCCGCGGCGAATTTCTTGCCACTCTCCAGTGTAACCACCGCCTGATCATGTTCATTTTTTTCCACGCTGCACACGTCTTCACCGAGACGCACCACGGTTCCCCGGTCGCGCATTAAATGAGTTAACTCCGCGATAATTTCTCTGTCCATAAAACCCATTATTGAATCGCGGCCATCAATCAGGGTAATTTTGATATCCAACGCACTGAAAATCGATGCGTACTCAACACCGATTACACCCGCACCGATCACCGCCATACTGCGGGGTAATTTTTTTAAATATAAAATATCATCACTGTCGATAATGGTTTCACCATCGAAGGGAATGTGATCAGGTCGGTGAGGTTTTGTGCCGGTGGCGAGTAGCACATGGTCAGCCTGTACTTCAGAAAGTTTACCATGACGGTTTTCGATTTGAATACGATGCGGGTCAAGAAAGGAGCCAGTGCCCTGTATCAGCTCAACATTATTACGCCGCAACTGGTGCGACATCACTTCGGTTTCCTGATTGATTGTGATGGCAACCCGTTGCAATAAATCTTCCATGCTCAGATTATCTTTTAAGCGATAACTTTTGCCATATAAACCACGCTGATCATAGCCTGATAAATACATCGCCGCTTCACGCAGTGTCTTACTGGGAATGGTACCTGTGTGAACCGCAACGCCACCAATCTCCCGGCCCCGCTCAATAATTGCCACACGCTTGTTTAATTTGGCTGCCTGCACCGCGGCTTTTTGACCCGCGGGGCCGGAGCCGATAATGATCAGGTCATAGTCCTGTGACATGGATACTCCAGAATTAGGAAAGGTTTATCTAGAAGTGTAGCAGCGGTAAGAAATAGTGTTTTTCAAAGCGCATTTGATCAGAGTATCACCAACCCCGTTTAGACGGGGCGCATTTAGACCGAACCCATTAAAACTAATCCCGCTTAGACCAGTCCCCGGATTTGCCCCCGGACTTTTTCAGCAGGCCAATGTGCTCCATGTGCATTCCCCGATCCACCGCTTTACACATATCATAAATAGTCAACAAGCTAACCTGCACCGCGGTGAGGGCTTCCATTTCTACGCCGGTGTTACCTTTACATTCCACTGTCACCTGACAGTGCACGCCAGGCAGTGCATCGTTGCAGGTTAATTCGATATCCACATGGGTGAGTGCCAATGGGTGACACAGGGGAATTAGATCCGCGGTTTTCTTTGCGGCCATAATCCCGGCTACCCGCGCTATGCCCAGCACATCGCCTTTTTTGTGGTTGCCCTGCTGAATAAGCTTTAACGTTTCCGGCAACATAGAGATATCTCCCTCGGCAATTGCCTGGCGTTTGGTGATGTCTTTCTGGCTAACATCAACCATGTGGGCTTCGCCGGAGGTGTTAAAATGAGTTAATTTATCAGTCATGCTTTGGGCTCGTATCTATTACAATATCGTAAAATGCTATAGGGCATCTCTAAAAATAGCTTGCGGCCTCTGCGAGCTATTTTTAGAGATGCCCTATAGTAACAACTTGAGTAACAAAAGGGTTAAGGTTTTACGAATGAGCATTACCGTTAAATTTTTTGCGCGATTGCGTGAACAGGTGGGCAAGGCGGAGCTAATATTAGACGATGCCAGTGATTTGCAGTCCGCTCATGATATACAGTCGATATGGAATCAGGCCACCGAAAATATGCCCATGCCGGATAACACCCTGTGCGCCATTAATATGGAATATTCGAACACGGATGCGCCGGTAAAAGATGGCGATGAAGTGGCTTTTTTCCCACCTGTTACCGGGGGAAGCTACTTGGGTCATCACGGGGGTCATCACGGGAATAATCATGGCAATTAAAATTCTTAGCAGCGCTTTTGATCCCTGGCATGAAACTCAGCAGCACCAGCAAAACCAGCTTGAAGCGGGCAAATATGGCGCCACAGCCAGCTTTGTGGGAACCATGCGGGATTTTAATCAGGGGGATAATGTCGCCGGCATGACCCTCGAACACTACCCGGGAATGACCGAAAGTTATCTGCAAAAAATCTGCGATGAGGCAGAACAGCGCTGGCCGTTAATCGACTGTTTAATTGTGCACCGGGTAGGGGAAATACACCCCAACGACCCCATTGTGCTCACCGTGGTGTGGTCGGCTCACCGCAAAGCGGCCTTTGAAGCCTGCCGCTATTTAATGGAAGCGCTAAAAACCCGCGCGCCTTTCTGGAAAAAAGAAGACATGGCAGAAGGCCATCGCTGGGTTGATAAAAACACGCCTGGATAAATTTATAGCATTTTTTCATAATCAGTGTGATATTTTTTGCGCTTATGGCACACAGCACTTGAACCCCTCGAAAGGTCTTGGTAACGTGCGGGTTTATATTTTTAATCAAGGGCTAAATTAATGTTAAAAGCAATTCCCACCGCCGTTGCCAGCATCGGCCTCTCCGTGCTGCTAACTGCCTGTAATCAAGAGACAGGTAGCGCAGAGAAAGAAGTTAAACTCGACAACCAGACCGATAAAGCCAGCTACAGCATTGGCCTTCAGTTCGGTACACAGATTTCAAAAATCAAGGACATGGTTAACCAGGACGTCATCATTGAGGGTTTTAAAGATAGCCTTGCAGGTACCGAGCCCAAAATGACTTCCGAAGAAATGCAAACCACTATGCAGGCATTCCAGAAAACCATGATGGAAGCCCAAAAAGCCAAGCAGGCTGAACAGGCCGTCAGTGGCAAAGCCGAAGGTGATAAATTTCTGGCCGCTAACAAAACTAAAGAAGGCGTAAAAACCACAGAAAGCGGTTTGCAATATCAAGTCATTACCGAAGGCAAAGGTGAAACACCCAAAGCCTCCGATACGGTTGTTACCCATTACACCGGCACCACGATTGACGGTAAAGTGTTTGACAGCTCTTACAAGCGTAATGCCCCTGCGACTTTCCCGGTTAACGGCGTAATTAAAGGCTGGACTGAAGCTCTGCAATTAATGAAAACAGGCGCTAAATGGAAACTGTTTATTCCTTCAGAACTGGCTTACGGCGAACGCGGTGCCGGTGCAAACATTGGCCCAAATCAGGTGTTGATCTTTGAAATTGAATTACTGGAAATTAAGAAGTCGTAGACTTTTTAAGTAGTTTAATAATTGAGAGCGTCCTTTTTGGACGCTCTTTTTTTTGCTTGCTAAATAGTCGTTCATTGAGTTAGCAGGAACGATCTTTAGCTCGCGAATAACAAATGGTTATTTTGCTACAAAGATACAAACCTCCTCTTTGTAAAAAGGGGATATATTTTTTTATTGCTACCAGCCTGATAGTACTAAATATTAATTTTACGGTGGAAATTTAGCTTTTACTCCCCCTTTGAAAAAGGGGGAATGAGGGGGATTTAAAAGCTTCCAGATTTTTAACACTATTAATATAGAGTAAAAATCTGATATATTCTAAATCTCCCCCAACCCCTCTTTTTCAAAGAGGGGGGTGAAGACGCATTCGCGGGCCAAAGTTGACTTCTACAGATACGCTATTCTTATTCAATATTCTGCACCTGCTCGCGCATCTGTTCAATCAACACTTTCAACTCCACCGATGCCTGGGTGGTTTCAATATTCGTAGACTTTGAACCCAGCGTATTCGCTTCGCGATTGAACTCCTGCATAATAAAATCTAATCTGCGCCCGACGGGTTCATTCTGCTTTAGGATGTTGTCGATTTCTGCAAAATGACTTTGCAGACGATCCAGCTCTTCATCAACATCCATTTTCTGGATGAGATAAACCAGCTCCTGTTCAAACCGGTCACCATCATATTCGGCTTTAAGCTCGGCCAGTTTATTGGCTATTTTTTCTCGCATCTGTTTTAAAATCTGTGGCCGGCGCACCTTTTCACTCTGCACAATTTTTTGCATCGCCACGCAACGTTGTTCAATTAAAACCTGCAAGCGCTGGCCTTCGCTTTCGCGGGACTCACTCAGTTTGTTTAGCGCATCATCAAATAACGCCAGTGCCGCATTGGTCACCGGTTTTAAATCCGCCTGCGGAGCATCAATCATGCCGGGCCATTTTAAAATTTCGAACACATTCATTTCACTGGGCTGGTGTAATTTTTTATTGATCAACTGACAGGCTTTTAAAACTTCATCTGCCAGTGCGTCATTAATGCACAATTCCGCTTGCTGAACATCCGCCGCTTTATAACGCAAATTACATTCAATCTTTCCGCGTTTAATCAACGTTGTTAAACGACTGCGACACTCATTCTCAAGGCTGCGCAACTCTTCCGGCAGTTTAATTACAACATCAAGGTAACGATGATTAACCGAGCGTAGCTCCCAGACTAATGAGCCCCAGTTTTGCTCGTCACTGCTGCTGGAAAATGCGGTCATACTGCGTGTCATAATTTTTCCTGTCTATTTTTTACTGTTATATTTATTTAGCTCAGTGTATCACCGATGCCGGCAGTTTATGACTTTCGTGCGTGAAAACCGTATAATTCGCTCAACTCATTTTTCAGGAAAACTTATGCGCCCCAGCAACCGTGAAGCAGATCAGATGCGTGATATCAAAATCACCCGTAAATACACCATGCACGCCGAGGGCTCGGTGTTGGTAGAGTTTGGTAACACCAAAGTTTTATGCACTGCCTCAGTCGAAAGCAAAGTACCGGGCTGGCTACGTGGCAAAGGCTCCGGCTGGGTGACCGCAGAGTACGGCATGCTGCCCCGCTCCACCGGCTCACGTATGCGCCGTGAAGCGGCGGGTGGCAAACAGGGTGGGCGTACCATGGAAATTCAGCGCTTAATCGGTCGTTCATTACGCGCGGCTATTGATTTGGAAGCCCTCGGTGAAAATATGATTACCATCGATTGCGATGTTATTCAGGCGGATGGCGGCACACGCACCGCATCCATTACCGGCGGTTTTGTTGCCCTGGCTGATGCGGTGCAATTTTTACTGGAGGCTAAAAAAATTAAATCGAACCCTTTGCACGGAAATCTGGCCTCGGTCTCAGTGGGCATTTATGAAGGCACACCGGTTCTCGATCTGGATTACAACGAAGACTCCAATGCGGAAACCGATATGAACGTGGTGATGAATGATGCGGAGGCTTTCATTGAAGTTCAGGGCACCGCCGAAGGTCATGCATTTAGAAAAGATGAGCTGGACGCTATGCTGACACTGGCACAAAAAGGCATTGGTGAGTTAATTCAGATTCAACAGAAGGCATTAGAGTCATGAGTGAAATTGTCCCCAATAAAATAATCCAAAAAAAAATCATATTAGCCAGCGGCAATGCAGGTAAGGTTCGGGAAATTAATAAACTGTTATCCGAGCATGGAATTACCGTGGTACCACAAACTGAATTTGATGTCCCGGAAGCGGTGGAAGATGGTTTAACCTTTGTCGAAAACGCCCTTAAAAAAGCCCGCCACGCAGCAAAGCTCACCGGCCTGCCCGCCATTGCCGATGACTCCGGCATTGAAGTGGATGCCCTGGATAAACGCCCGGGCATTTATTCCGCACGCTACTCCGGCGAAGGTGCAACCGATACAAAAAATAATCAAAAAATGTTAGCTGAGCTGGAAGGCGTCGCCGAAGAAAATCGCACGGCACGTTACTGGTGTGTGATGGTGTATCTGGAAAATGAAAATGACCCAACACCGATTATTACCGAGGGCACACTGGAAGGTAGAATTTTAACGGCCCCCAAAGGTGACGGCGGTTTTGGTTACGATCCGATTTTCTGGTTGCCGGAACAACAGTGTGCGGCGGCAGAATTAAGTATGGAAGCTAAAAATAAAATTAGTCACCGGGCGATTGCGCTGAATGCGTTGGCTGAGAAACTTAAACAGCTTCAAACTTAAAATATTTACCGCAAATGCACGCAAAAAAAACGCAAATATTTTTTTTATTATGCGCCAGTGACACATCTGCACATAATTATGATTTTTATTGGCGTGTATTCGCGTTCATTTGCGGTAAAAAGCTTTTCATCTTTATTACCTGAATAATTATGCCCATTCTAACCTGCGCCGATATTAATTTTTCTCAACTCCAGCAGTTACTGGGTCATTACGGATTAATTATTCACAAAGTCGAAGCGCATAAAAAAATTCCCGGCAGCTGGTTCGGTGACGCTGAAGCAGGCATTATAAAAAATAATTTATATGTGCGTAATGACACACCGGTGCACTCCGCGTTGCACGAGTCCTGCCACTATGTTTGCATGGATGAAATCCGCAGGAAAAATTTGCACACCAATGTCGGTGGTGATTACGACGAAGAAAACGCAGTGTGCTATTTATCGCTTTTACTGAGTGACTTTATAGATGGTTTTGGGCGCGAGCGGATGTTTGCTGATATGGATGAATGGGGTTATACGTTTCGGTTGGGTTCGAGTAAAGCATGGTTTGAAAATGATGCTGAGGATGCGTTTGAGTGGTTGATTAAATATAAAATCATTGATAGCAACCAATCAGTCTTAGGGAATATAAGACAGTAAAAAGGGCAGATTAAATCTGCCCTTTTTACTTATATCGATATTAGAAATTTATTTAACAAATATTGTGGTATACGAACCAGGGTCTACCCTGGGAATATTTGCATTAAAACCGGTATTAATTGCATCAATTATACGATTTGCCACAATGGCATAACCACGAGCGGTTGGGTGCACACCATCTAATGAAAACGCACCACCGGTTGCATAGGTGGAATCAACAGAACCCGTACCGTAATCAAAACCTGTATCATTTAGCTCTGCCATTAGCGCCGCCGCATCTACAAATAACAGGTTTGAGTCTCCATCAGCTGCTGCCTGAATGGTTACGTTATAAGCTATTCTTGCCGTGTTAATAGCCAGTATTTCGGAGGGAATCAATACATCACCATCTTCTAATGGCGCTGATATTCCCCATCTTGGAGAAGCCGGATCTAATGGATCATCATTTGAATCGACTAGCTCTCCAATTTTTGAGCTGGTTGTCAGCACTAATAAATCCGTAGAAGTCGCCTGCCTCAAATTAATTAAGGCGGGGTTAACACCCGTCAGATCGGTAAGATCTTCATCCAGTATCACAACTGCATTTTGCCCTGCAGCAAAAGATATTGTCCTCAGCGAAGCTTCAGCTTCATCAATTGCACTAAGACCTAATGCTGCCTGAAGTCCTCCATTGTATGCTGCATACGCATTATTCAACGCATCAGCAGTTGCTTGATCTAGTGGCACAGCGTTATATGGAACTGTTGTGAAATAAGGGATGGTTGCTATATCTGGAATGTTAATTAACGCCCCTTGAGTCGCAGGGTTTGCCGTCATTGCACCCACTAAGCTGGTATAGGTACCCGCAAACACATTCGGATCGGTAATATCATTTGTACCATACGTTGTAGGATCAAAATTACCTGTTTGATCTTCACCAATGCCACCACTGGTTGCATATGACAACACATCATTATTACCTATCCACATAGTAAAAAATGAAGGCTGCTGGATAGCCGCATCTCCAATTACAGTTGCATCTGGAGCCACTGATGAAAAACGAACAAAATAAGGGTTAGCTGTCCCGTCCCCTAAACCTGCAGCATTTCCATAACCGGGGGCCCCTAGATGAAATGATTTAGCACCGGGTACACCCATATTATTAAACATAGAACCATTTAAACCCGAACCAATAACTTCCGTTGTCGGGTCTCCCGCAAGTGGTTCAGGCACGGGTCTTGGTAACGCAGCATCTGCATTTAAAACAAGTCTGTTTCCAAAAGCTGGATTTGCAACTCCGCCAAACAGCAAGCCTCCCAAATTATCACTAACTAATGGCTGTGAAAAGTTTCCTCCACCCAACTTAGCAAACTGCTGTGCGAGTATTGCCGGATAAGAATTTTCCTGCCCTGCAAAATAAAGCGCACCATCGGCATAACCCGCGGTTAGTGAATCCCCCACACTGACAAAGTTAGTGAAATCAGCATCGCCGCTGCTAAAGTTTTGATCACCTACCGGGTTACTAAAATCTGAATCACATGCTGAAATAACCGCGCAGGCAACAGATATACTTGCTAGTTTAATAATTGTATTTTTCATAATATTCACTTTTAGTTATCTCAGAATTTATAGTTAATGCCGAAGCCAAGTGTTACGACTGATGATAAGTAATCACCACCAAATGAACTCGTACTTCCATCTGAATTAATAATGTGATCATACGAACCATTAAATTCCTCAAACATTAAAACTAATAATGAAAAGTCTAAATCCAGCTGATCGTTTACCACATAACTTGCACCCGCGGTTAAACCTGTTGAGTCATTACGCGGTGTTTCAGGTGCGAAGTAACCATCCTGAACCGGCGTTTTATCAAAATAAATACCACCGCGAAGCGTGATTGCATCATCTAGTGCATGCTGCACACCAAAGCGATAAATATTGGAATCTTCATAATTTCGCGCATTAATTGAAGACTGGCCATTCGCAAAAGCAATATCCAGACTTTCGTATGCGCTCCAGTATGTCCGATTAATATCAAATGCCAATGTAGTATTACTGCTTAAGTCGTAAGCTATACCCAGCGTTAATTCTGCAGGTAAAACTAGATCCGCATTAAATGTAGTGGGGCTTGAAAAAGTACTTTGCAAAGAGCTTGGAATATTATTAAAAGCTGCAGGTTCACCTCTTGCTTCCATTGTAGCTTCAGAACGATAACTAATACCTACAGAAAGTTCATCTGTGGGTTTCGCTAAAAAGCCAAGGTTATAATTCCATGCACTAACGCCATCAGCCTTAACAGTAACATTTGACCGGTCACCGTTCTCATCGACCAGTGAAGTACTTAAATTACGATTAAAATCCACGCTACCACTAATATAACTTAAACCTAAACCTACACTATATTGATCATTAATTTTATAAGAAATCGTCGGCTGAATATAAATAGCTGCTAACTCGATATTATTTACCAGGTGCGAACCAGCCCAATCCGTTGGCCAGTCAACCGTATTACCGTAAGGTGTATATAAACCAATGCCATATGAAATTTGTTCATTATGCTTTCTAGCGTAATAAAAGCCTACTGGTGTACCAATAGGGTTATCGGTTTTAGCCGATGTATTGGTATCTGTGTTTTGATATTCAGCATCACTACTGATTAGTGTAACACCTGCAATTAGACTTGCTTCTGACTCAAGAAATGACATGCCCGCAGGATTAAAGAACACCACCTCAGCACTGTCGGTCATCGCAACACCCGTATGCCCCATACCTAATGCCTGTTGTCCCTGCAACGCTACGCGATACCCACCAGAAAAGGCACTACTTGACATACACATGCCGGCTATTATTAAACTTGTTTTTTTTATTTGTAACATTTAAATGCACCTAAATTTATTATCAATATTAGAAACTACTGAAATAGATATATCATTGAAACAGCTAATATACGCGCTGACTTGAATTTTATGCATACCAACCTTCCTATTACATTAGAAATTGTATTTTTTTATAGATAATACGCATGATTACGTAAGAATCAACGTTAAATAAATAATATGCTTTTTAGTCTGCTTATCATGACTTTATTCCTTGCCCCGGCACCGCCCGTGGCCGCCCCTTTTCATCAATAGCCACATACACCAAACTCGCCTCGGTTACCCATTTTGTGGTAATAACCCCCTTATCCATACTTTGTGCGTAAACCTCTACATGAACGGTTAAAGAAGTTCTGCCCACCGAAACAACGTCTGCATAACAGCTGATTAAATCATTGGCATACACCGGCTTTTTAAATTCAAATGAATCCACGGCACGGGTAACAACGGTGCCGCCGGCGCGTTGTGCGGCGGGAATGCTGCCGGCAATATCCACCTGGGACATTATCCAGCCACCAAACACG
>Ga0316206_1001011_pt1 | contig 29169 bp, 19 predicted proteins | sample 6monthpyrite_MG_FD_204942 | JGI IMG/M metagenome (GOLD analysis project Ga0316206, IMG submission 204942) | Microbial mat bacterial communities from mineral coupon in-situ incubated in ocean water Damariscotta River, Maine, United States -... | ecosystem: Environmental > Aquatic > Marine >... | reverse complement strand
TTTGGTGTTCTTAGAATTCCACAGTTATCTCTACTACAGAAATTTCAGGTATTACTGCGTTTCAATAAACTGCTAAACACACCTATAAATGAAGATAGCAATGTCAGTGACTGGCTCGCAAGTGCCAGACTACCCGCAGCTTACACACAATATTTACTTGAACCGGTTTGCCTGGCGGCACTCACTACTCACCCCAAACAGGCCTCGGCTAAAGCCTTTCAGAGTGTACTACTGCAAACCTTTAATGCTCCTGCAGATCACACTGATTTGTTAATACCTGGAAAGGATTTGGGCCAAATATTTCCACAGCTGGCGAAGGCGTTTATTGAGCAACATGGTGGCAAGGTATTTACTCGCAGCAAAGTACAGAGTCTGCAATTTGAAAATTCACGCGTAAAGGCCATTCAAGTTAATGATGAGTTTGATGAATTCGAGCAGATTATTTTAGCAACACCAGCCGCTGTCACCTGTAAGTTATTCGCTAATAACCCACTATTAGCCGACATCAGTAAATCCATTCAGCAATTACAATACGAACCGGTAGCTACCCTATATTTACAATTTGCACAGCCTGTAAAACTGCCCGCACCGATGATAGGCATGCTCAATGGTTTATCCGAATGGGTGTTTGAGCGTGCTACAAGTGGACACGACGATGTACTCGCAGTGGTAATAAGTGCACAGGGTAAACACCTGACGATGCCGCAGGCTGAGTTAACACAAACGGTATATAACGAACTCAAGCACATTATCAGTGAACTCCCAGAGCTGCTTGATAGTAAGCTGATTATTGAAAAACGCGCGACGATTCAGTGCAGTCCGGGAGTCGATAAACTTCGCCCAGGTATCAACACAAAGTTGAGTAATCTCAAATTATGTGGCGATTATGTGTATATCGAAGAAAATAATCACCCCGGATTGCCATCAACACTCGAAGGAGCACTACGCTCTGGTGTAAAATGCGCACAAACTATTATTCAACCGCCAAACCCCAAAGATTGAGACCATTATGCAATACCAGGCACAAGCTGATTTTTTAAAAGATAAAGTTATTCTAGTGACCGGTGCCGGTGATGGCCTGGGGAAAACAGCTGCCATAAGCTATGCGGCCCACGGCGCAACGGTTGTGTTGTTAGGCCGTACAACCAGCAAACTAGAAAAAACCTACGATGAAATTATTGATGCCGGTTACCCAGAGCCCGCTATTTACCCGCTCAATTTAGAAGGTGCCACCCCTAAAGATTACGAAGACCTTGCAGCCACGCTAAATGAACAGTTTGGTGCACTACATGGCCTACTGCATAGCGCGGCTATTTTAGGCAGCACGGCTCCCATTCAACAACACGACATTGAGGTTTGGTACAAAGTATTTCAGGTTAATTTAAACGCCCCCTTTGTAATGACCCGCGCACTCTTACCTCTTATGCGTGATACAGCTGGCGCAAAAATCATTTTCACCACCGATGATAAATCGCAGGCCTACTGGGGTGCCTACGGCATTTCTAAAGATGCGCTCACCAGCTTTATGAAAGTACTCGCCGATGAAATGGACACAGAAGACCGGCCTATACGCGTAAATGCGGTTAATCCTGGCGCTGTGCGTACACAAATGCGTGTACGTGCGTTTCCGGCAGAAGATCCAAACTTACTGCCGACTACTGACGATGTTATGCCCACTTATTTATATTTAATGAGTGATGACTGCAAAGAAGTCGGACAAACCCTTTTAGCGCAAGACTAAATTTCATAACCCCGCGCACTTCTCGGGGTTGATGTTTTTCCCAAACGAGTTAATGCGGGTGCAAAGCAAACAAACTATCTGGCTACTATCCGCTTATCGCTCACAAAGCCATGCCACCTGGGCAGACTGGCTGGTAAATACCTTTACCCATATTAACTGGCATGTACTGGAATTACCCGGCCGACATTTTCGCTGGCGTATTCGCGGTAACCCGCTCTCCTGGTTACATAAATTACCGCAGGAAATACCTGATTTAATTTTAGCCACCTCGATGGTAGACCTTGCCACATTAAAAGGCCTGCACCCTCGCCTGGCCAACACCCCGGTGATTTATTATTTTCATGAAAACCAGTTTGCCTACCCTGTCAGTAAGCAACAACATGATTCTGTCGATCCACAAATGGTACAACTTTATGGCGCAATCGCCGCCAATAGGCTGGTATTTAATTCCAATTATAACCGTCAATCTTTTTTATCGGGAATAGATAAATTACTCAGCATGTTGCCCGATGAAGTGCCAGGCAATATAACGAATGACTTAAGAAACAAAAGTCAAATACTGCCTGTCGCAATTAAACCCATTAAAAATAAACAAAATAAAATACCCGATCTTATTTTATGGAATCATCGTTGGGAGTACGACAAAGCACCCGAAGTGTTTGCAGATGCCTTAATAAAACTGAACCACAAAGGTATAGATTTTAAATTAGCTCTACTCGGTGAGCGGCCAAATAAAACACCACCTGCTTTACTAAAAATTGAAAATAACTTTCCCGATAAAATCATTATTAACCAAAAAGTAAATAAAGAAGAATACCAACAGTACCTCTCACAATCGAGCATAGTAGTGAGCACCGCGATTCATGAATTTCAAGGTTTAGCTATATTAGAAGCCGTTAGTGCGGGAGCAGTACCTTTAGTACCCGATGACTTATGTTACCCAGAACAATACGCAGATATTTATCGTTATAAAGCCAATAGTAGTGGCGCACTTACTGAAAAATTAATGTGTTTTTTAAATTCTACACCTATAGCACCTGATGTATCTCATTGGTATGAAGCTAGACTTAAAAGTAGATGGAGCAATCTACTGATTGAACAAATTCCACCGTTAGATTACAACACAAAATTAAATACTAATTAGTGGCATTTTAAATGCCCGGGCCATTACAGTTTCCGCACCCGCATAGCCACCACCAATGACATCATAATATTCTGTATAAAACATAGCTTAAGCATTAAAACAAACGCAGCATTATTGCTTAAAAGTACGTGAGATATAAAGCTTTACGCTTATACCTTAAAATGCAATCTCGATGAGATTTAACCTCTATACACCATTAATATACTCTCATGAGTATTTATTATGGTAGACGCCAAAATTTACTGCTAATCTTAGAAGTGTAAGATAAATTTACTATTTTTTTATCAAGTGATAAAACATATGAGACCAGCTGTTCTTTGGCTTTTATTAGCCAGTGTATATTTTCTTTCAGCGCAGCTGGGGCTATCTCTTGCATTTGTACAAGTCAACACCTCACCCGTATGGCCGCCTACCGGTATAGCCATTGCAGCGCTTCTTTACTTTGGCCTACGTGCCTGGCCTGGTATTTTTCTTGGGGCCTTGCTAACGAGTATTATGGCTGGCACCTCTATTCTAGTTGCTTTAGGTGTGGCCTCTGGTAATACCTTAGAGGGATTAGTTGCCAGCTATCTACTGGTTCGTTTTGCAAGCACTTACCCTTTCAATAAAGTACGTCATGTTTTTATATTTGTGGCGGTCGTCTTGTTTGCCACGACTATCAGCGCATCTATCGGTGTTAGCAGCCTGCTAATAGGTGGCGTTATTGAGAAAGATTCTTTTAGCCTGCTATGGAGTACCTGGTGGTTAGGCGACCTGGTGGGCGGCCTGGTCATTACACCGCTTTTATTGTGCTGGAGCAGGCTTCATAACGCGCGTCGCTACTTATCTCAGTGGCCGGAAGCACTTTGTTTACTTGTACTCAGCATTTTTTCTAGCGAGCTGGTTTTTAATAAGTTGTTTTATATTTTTCACGGTGATTACCCGCTCGGATTTGTATTTGTTCCCTTAGCCATCTGGGCAGCATACCGATTTCACCAATATGGCGCGACACTGTTTATAGCGATTATATCTATTCTGGCAATCTATGGCACATTACAGGGTCATGGCCCTTTTGTGCGAACCTCGGCGAATGAATCCCTATTACTGCTACAAGCTTTTATAGGTGTAATAGCGATAACAACGTTTGTTCTGGCCGCCAGCATGAGTGAAAGTTTAGCCTCCAATGAAAAATTGAGAGACAGCCAGCTTCAACTTGAACAACGCATGGATCAACGTACCAAAGCTTTAAGCGTAGTTAATTTACATCTAGAGGCCGAAATAAAAACACGAGACAAAACAGCCGATGCGTTACGTACCTTACTCCTGACGCTTGACTCTACCTCTAATCATAAATTTTTACGCATCTGCGTGAAAAATTTAGCCACAACTTTTAATACACGCTTTGCTTTTGTCGGCATATTTGCAGACACAACACAGGCATCCATTCGCACACTTGCCGTTTGGGCCGATGATCATATAGCTGATAATTTTAACTACGATCTACAAGGAACACCCTGTTATGACGTACTCAACGAGGACATAGAATTGGTGTGTACTGCTGCGGCAGAAGACTACCCTGAAGATAAATTACTCACTCAAATGGGTATAGTCAGTTACTTTGGCGCACCACTCAAATCTCCATCCAATCAGATTTTGGGCATATTGGCTGTTATGGGTATCCAGGCTACACCTCCTCAGGCATGGAACAAACCCATTCTGGGGCTTTATGCAAAGCACATTGCTGCTGAGCTTGAACGCACTACTTCACAGGAAGAGTTAATACTGGCTGAAAGCGTTTTTAATGAAAGTGTTCAGGCCATTATCATTACTGATAAAGATGGCACTATATTACGTGTTAATCCTGCCTTTACCCGTATTACTGGCTATAGTAGCGACGATGCCGTAGGACAAAACCCGCGGCTATTAAACTCAGGACGACATGATCAGAAATTTTATCAAACCTTTTGGTCTTCAATTCTTAACATGGGTTACTGGCAGGATGAAATATGGAATCGACGAAAAAATGGCGAGGTTTTTCCTACCTGGCAAACAATCACCGCAGTACGTGATAAGCAGAAAAATATTTGCCAATTTATCAGTATATTCAGTGATATCACTGAGAAAAAAGTTTCAGAAGAGCACATATTTCACCTGGCACATTACGATATTGTGACCGGATTACATAACCGAGCCTCATTCCAGGAGCTGCTTGAAAAGGCAATAATTCATGCGCAGCGTAATAAAGAGCAACTCGCATTACTGTACCTCGATCTGGATAACTTCAAACATATAAATGATGCATCAGGACATGCTGCCGGCGATATGCTGCTGAAACATATTGCTACTCGAATGACAGACTTGATGCGTGAAGAAGATATCATCGCGCGACTCGGCGGGGATGAATTTGTTATTTTATTATCTAATATAAATACAAGTCAGAATGCCGCACGAATTGCAGGCAAAGTACTGAGTGAATTAGCTAATCCCATACTGCTGGATAACATTGAAGTGGTGGTAACGGGCAGTATCGGTATCAGTACCTACCCTGCTGATGGTACGGATACTGCTAGCTTACTAAAAAATGCGGATGTCGCCATGTACCGTGCTAAAAAGAATGGCCGCAATAATTTTCAATTTTTTACGTCCGAAATGAATGCGCAGGCAGAAGAACGGTTAATTCTAGAAAGCGACATGCGCAAGGCCCTGGAGAAGCATGAATTTGTATTGCACTATCAACCTCAGGCTGATCTTCAATCTGGAGAAATAATTGCCTGTGAAGCATTAATCAGGTGGCAACACCCTGATCGAGGCCTTATACCACCTAATGTCTTTATTCCCGTTGCAGAAGACAGCGGCTTAATAAATCCACTATTTGACTGGATCATACACACCGCATGTAAACAGCATCAACTGTGGCGACAATCGAACTTGCCTGCCATGCGAATAGCCGTGAACATGTCTGCTCGGCAGTTTATTAACCAGAAACTTCTGTTATCAACCGTGAAAAAAGCAATAGAAGACTCTGCAATTGATCCCCAATACCTGGAGCTTGAAATTACAGAAAGTATTATCATGGACAATATAGATGTCACCATCAATACCTTACAGGCTTTACGCGATATGGGTATCAAACTGTCAATTGATGACTTCGGTACGGGCTATTCATCAATGGCTTATCTAAAACGTTTACCTCTCGATAAATTAAAAATTGACCAATCGTTTGTTTGTGATATTACAACTGATCCTGATGATGCCATTATTGTACAAACCACTATTGCACTTGGTCACAATCTGCATTTAGACGTTATTGCAGAAGGCGTTGAAACACAGCAACAATTACAGTTTTTAAAAGACAATGGCTGTGATGAAATACAGGGTTACTATTTCAGTCGGCCCGTACCTGCTGATGAATTGGCTGAATTAATGCGGACTAAACACAAACTGCAATTGGGCTAGTTAAGTTATCTTGTTAACACATTGCACAACGGGGGACGGAGCGCAAAAAGCAGCGGTCCATCCCCAGACAAATCAATCGTACGTGTTTCAGAAAGTTCAGTTATTGAATGACAGCTAAAACTTTTACTAAGAAATTCGAGAACATTACCCAATTCACCGGCACTAGTCATGGCAACCATTGCGACTTTCATCACTTCATTTTCATCGTTGCTAGTTTTTTAATTTCACTTTCATGATTCAATAAAACCTGAATTTTTCTCTTCAACTCATCTGAATTAAAAGGTTTTACAATATAGTCGACGGCGCCCACATCGTAACCTGTTAAACGTTCTTCTGCAGTATCTGCAGCGGATACAAAAACAACCGGTATTGCTTCTGTTTTAAAATCAGATTTAAGATGTTTACAAACCTCATAACCATCCATTTCAGGCATCATAATATCAAGAAGAATCAGGTCCGGTGGATTTTCCGATTGACAAATTTTTAAAGCTATTTTTCCATTCCGTGCGGCACTTATATTGTAATCAGTCTTTAGCAGACTAACTAAAATATCAATATTTTCTGCAATATCATCCACAATAAGTATGCTGCTTTTTTGTTTATCATTCATAATTATTTTTTCTACCCATATTAACTATAAAATTACACACTTATTTCAATATATTAAGCGCTTCTTCATAATCATAATTGTCAACTGACTTTCGTAGAGCCTTATAGTCATCAGCTGACATATTATGTTTAAACACTTGATCATTACTATCCAGGTAATCAATTGAGCTGGCATTATAATTTTTTAATAACTCACTCAATTCAGATATTAATAATTCATAGTTCGAATCAGTAGAATCAACATTAAATATGACTTTATCATCCTTTAAAATATCTGCAAATGCCAGATCAATAGATTGAATGACTTGATTGAGAGTTTCAGTTAATTTTTCTTCACCTTCAGCAATACCGCTATCATTTTTAATCATTTTTTGTTCCAGCTCAGTAGCCAGTAAATACACTTTATTTATAAATAAACTACCAGATACACCTTTAAGTGAGTGAATCATCTGTAGAGAAGATTCTTTATCATTAACAAATAAGCCACTAAAATCAGTAATGAAACAACGATATCTATCAGCAAATTTCAATAGCAATTTACGGTACGTAGGGACACCCAATGATGTCACCCCCATGGCGCTATCAATGCCGTCAAAATCAGGAAAATCACCCATCTCGTTTACCTTTAGTTTATTATTAAAGGGCACCTCAGTTGATTCATTAATACGTAACCATTTTTTCAAAATGGTAAACAAGTGTTTAACATCTAGCGGTTTACTAATAAAGTCATTCATTCCTGCTTCATATACAACCTCGCGTGAATCTTCCATAACATTAGCCGTCAACGCAATAATAGGCATTTCCTTATACTCAATATTTTTTCGAATCTCACGAGTTGCAGTAACGCCATCCATTACTGGCATTTGCATATCCATAAGTACCGCGTCAAAACTTTCCCGTGCAAGCAGCTCTAATGCTTCCTGCCCATTATCAGCAAGACTAACGATAATTCCAGACTGGCTTAATAATTCAGATACAAATTCCTGATTAATATCGTTATCTTCTACTAGAAGAATTTTTACCCCATTAAAATCATACTTAGTAATAGACTCATCACTTTTAGATTTTTTATGAATGATTTTTTTATTCGAAGATAATGACTTCATTAATGCATCAAGCAATTCAAAATTATTAACTGGCTTACTTAACACCTGAGCGATATTTAAATCGTCTAACTTACTAAGTAATTCATCAGAATCAACCGCTGTTATGATTAATGCAACTGGAGCTTTATTGTCGGACAGCGATTGATTCTGAATAATATCAATCAATTCTAGACCATCCATTTCTGGCATCTTCCAATCCACAAGCATAAAATTAAATAGTCGGCCATCATCTTCTGACTTTTTAATTTCTTCTAGAGCTTCTCGCCCACTTTTCGAGAGAGTGACATTGCAACCAAAACCAATCAACATCTCGTTAAATATTTCCCTTGAACTTTTATTATCATCAACAAACAGTACATTAGTACCTTTTAGCCTGTTAATATCATCAATATTTAAATCAGACTGACTTTCATCACCACGCTCCATCCATACCGTAAAATAAAAGCATGTTCCAACACCTAATTTACTTTCAATCCAAATTTCACCACCCATCAATTCAACCAAACGCTTGGATATAGCCAGACCCAATCCTGTACCCCCATATTTTCTGGTGATGGAACTATCTGCTTGTGAAAACTCTTTAAACAATAGAGCTTTCTGATCTTCTGTGATGCCAATACCAGTATCGCTAACCGAAAACTGAAGTTTTACTCTAGATTCATCACTGTCGACCTGGTTACATGATAAAATTATTTCCCCTTCTTCAGTAAACTTAACGGCATTACCAACAAGATTGTTAATAACCTGCCCTAATCTTAGGGAATCACCACGCAATGAATAATTTACATCGGGTGATATTTTAAAAAGAAATTCCAGTCCTTTTTCATAAACTTTCAATTTTGACAAAGCAGAAACGTTATCTAATACTGAATTTAAAGAAAAATTTTCAGTCTCAAAATCTACATGACCCGCTTCAATCTTTGAAAAATCCAAAATATCATTAATAATTGTCAGAAGATTTTTAGATGATGCCTGTACTGTCTGAATATATCTTTTTTGCTTATCTGTTAGATCAGTTTTCAACGCCAGGTAACTCATACCAATAATAGCATTCATTGGTGTACGTATTTCATGACTCATGGTGGCCAGAAATTCTGATTTAGCCTTACTTGCATGGTCTGCCTGTATTTTTGCAACAACAAGCGCTTGCTCAGTGCGTTGACGATGCATTGCATTTGCAATCATCTGTCCCACCATATTTAATAAACTGATATCTGTTTCACACCAATTATGGATCTCTGTTAATGTACAGAATCCTACAAAACCAATAATTTTATTTTCAAAAGCAATAGGCACATTAATCGCTGACAATACTTTCTGTTTTAATAATGAGCTTATCTCATAAACAGACTCAGTATTTTCATCATTAAGTCGACAGATTACAGTTTCACCTAGCCGAACCTGCTGGACCAGCCCTTTCAAACTATCTGAATTAACATTCATCAATAATGAAATTTCTAACTCAACCGAGTTATCATTGAAAAAGTTAGTTAAAGACAAAAACTTATAATCATCCGAAAAGCGAAATACGTATCCTATATTAACTTTTAAAAAACCCGATAATTGACTGAGGCTTTCTTCTATACCCACATTAATTTGATTTAGTTTTAAACTAATAAATCGAGTCGAATGATCAGACACTAACTGTTCAAATTTCAACTGATAATTTAATGCATCCTGAGTTTTGGCCACTCTTTCCTGCTCTATCCTTAGATCCTGCATCATACTCAGTGAAATCTTGAATGAGTTCGATAAATTTTCATTCACACTCTCAAGTTCTTTTTTACTCTCGTTTAATTTTAGTACAATATCTTTATGCTCAGAAATATCTCTTATAACAACCTGCATAAGTGGCTCATTAACAAGGTCTATAAAATTAAATGATAATTCCGCATAAAATTCTTCCCCACTGGATTTCTGGGATACCATTTCAAAAATACATTTACCCTCTTCAAGAGCTATAGCATAATTTTTATTTAATAAATCAACTGAACTACAACCATCCGGTTGAAATTCGGGCATAATTTCATATATATTTTTTCCCACGAATAGATCACATGAAGAAATGTTAAAAACATCACTTATCGCATTATTGCAATCTATTATATTCATTTCATTCATCAGAAAAATTGCATCCCATGAATCATCAAATAAATGTTTGTATTTATTCTCACTTTCACGCAATGCACTTTGCGTACTATGCATTAATGATAAATCTTGAATAACACCAGTAAATATTCGTACATCATTAATATAATTTTCACTTATGGCCAGTCTCATTGGAAAAACACTGCCATCTTTCTTCAAACCTTCTACTTCTCTAGCTACATCAATAACTTTTGAATCTCCGCTTTCTAGGTAGCTATGTATATAATTATCATGTGCATTTTTATGTATTTCAGGCATTAGCATTGTAATATTGTTGCCTACTACCTCATCCGCCGAATATTTAAAAATTTTCTCAGCTGTATTATTTATAGATTCAATAAGGCCATTTTCATTTATGCTAATAATTCCATCTGCTGCATTTTCTACAATTAACTTAAGCGCTGATGCATTTTTCTCTGTTTCAATTGAAGACCTAATATAAATCCTGTGAAGAACCGCAAGTAGCGCAACAAGCACCGCAGTGGCAATGATTAAAACCATCATCAATATAAAATTCAGCTTGTTATATGAAGCCAGTGCTTCAAGCTCATCTACTTCAGCTGCAATCCCCATATTCAGTTCTTTATCCCAAATCCATGTTCCGATAACTGGCACACCACGGTAATCTCGATACGCCGTTAAACTAAATCCAGACTTGGCTTGAGTCGCTTGATCAGCCATATACGTTAACGGTTTTTTCCCAGGTGGATAGATGGGTTTTTCACCCTTTGTTAAGTCAGCGCCTGGATCAATGAGTTGAAGATTAAATATTTCGTATTTATCGGGGGCGATTAAACCTAAGCTACGAATTTGTTCTAAGAAGCGGCTATATGTAGATAAGCGCCCTGCACTGTCAAATAAATAAACTTCGCCTGTTTGCCCAAATCGTGATATTTCTGTTAATTCGTTAAAAGGATTCATCCGCACAGCAAGTACAGCTATAACTTTGCTGAACCTGTCTTTTATTGGCATAGCCAGAAACATAGTGTGATAGCCTTCTATCATTCGGCCAGCTTCATCTGCTAGCATGACATCTGATGGTATAGGCGGTATAACCTGAAACTCACCATGAAACACTTTCTTTAATAAGTTCGGGCGATATTTTTGAATAAGATTAATATCACCAACATTGGCATCTCGCATTGAAGCCAGGTTTATACGCTCTGGTGATATAATGAACATACCTAAATACTGATGCTCGCTTAATGTCTTTTCAAAAAAACCTCGTAGTTTATTTTGTGATGGGTTGTCTAATAACTGATCTTGGCAATTAACGGATTCCAGCAGTTCCTCTACGGCTTTAATCACACCAGGATCTGATGCCCATTGTGAAATTCCTGGTTTGTGCTCTTCTAACCAAAATTTTTTAATTGATTTGTGTGTGGTTTGTACAATACTGTTTAATGCTTCTATTTTCTGCTCACGCAGAGTTAATTCTGCCTGTTCACTTATATACCAACTGACAATACTGAGTATGCCAATAAAAATTAGCAGTAACAAAGGCAACAATAACTTTATCTGCCCCACAGATAGACTCAAGCTGGAATAATCATTAAATTTATTGTATTTATTCATTATTTTTACATTGGCACATCTATCGATTCTTCTTTTATATCCCAGATCGCCGGGTACGGATGTTCACGACCTAGCTCTTGCGCCAATTCATTAACTTCTTCTTTAAGCTCAATGACACGCATTTCACGTCCCATCATTGCTGTATTCATCTCTTCAAGATCTTTAATCTTAGAACTTAAATCCAGATGCGTTTTAATCCGCATCATTACTTCCTGCATTGATAAGGGCTTATTAATGTAATCAACGGCCCCCACCTCAAAGCCTCTTATTTTATTAAAAGGGGCCGATAAACCACTGAGAAAAACCACCGGAATATTCGCGAGTTTTTCACTTTTCTTAAGCTTTTCACAGATTTCATAACCATCCATTCCCTCCATGTTGACATCAAGCAAAAACAAATCCGGGGGTAGTTTTTCAGCACTACTAATCACATCCAGGCTATTACTAACAGCACAAACAGCACATCCATTATTTTCCAGCATCTCACTAATCATTTTTAAACTTTGCAGATCATCATCTGCCACAAGAATAGAAAACTCATGTGACTTACTGTCTATTGCCTTCATACGTTTTACCCATTTCTAATGACATATTAAATTAGAAAAATCTTAACTAAGGTGCAACCGATAGACCATACCTGCTTGAATGGTCTCATCCTGTAAAACTAAAATAGCTGCAATTAATAATTTTTCACCATATAACACACTCACTTAATTGATACACAGATTGCTATATAAGAAATTTAATACGTATAGAATTATCTATATTTTAAGACACCTTATGTATGACTTTAGTCACGCATATAATGCATTAGATAAATACCTTGTATTGACAACAGTAATTAACAGCTTAATACATGTAATATTTAATTTATTGCTATTTAGCCTCTATTGTCAGATCGCAGTCAATGCAAGAAGCTTTAAATGCCTGGTAATATTATTTTTAGATCATTTTTTCGAAATATCTATCCATTCACCTTAAAGAAAAACAATCAACAAGTATTACTATAGCCCTGATTTAGTAATTTTTCGCTAACCTGGCTTTAATTCCTAACTGTATCTTGTGCAACTAATTTTTCTCAACATGAACTTAAACATTAAGTCTGATTAGACTTGATCAAATAAACGTAGAGTCCTCATCTTGCTGCATATTCCATAAGCTGGCATACAGGCCTGATTTATCTAAAAGCACCTGGTGAGTTCCCTGCTCTGCAATTCGCCCTTGCTCTAATACGATAATATTATTCGCATCCACAATAGTCGATAGCCGATGTGCAATCACCAGTGTTGTGTGTTCTTCTGCCACAGCTTTTAAGGACTTTAAAATAATTTGTTCTGAATGTGAATCAAGTGATGAAGTTGCTTCATCAAAAATAAGAATACGGGGATTTTTAAGAATTACACGAGCGATTGCCACGCGCTGTTTTTCACCCCCGGATAATTTTAAGCCACGCTCTCCAACAATGGTTTCATATCTTTCAGGTAAACTTTCAATAAAACCATCAATATTAGCAAGTTTTGCGGCATGTCGAACTTCGCCTTCTGTAGCGCCTGGTCGTGCATATTGAATGTTATGAAAAATGCTTTCATTAAATAGCACGGTGTCTTGCGGCACTATACCAATATGCGTTCTTAAACTGGCCTGGCTCACATCCTGTATATTTTGATCATCAATTAAAATTTCACCTTCGTTGGTATCGTAAAATCTAAATAACAATCTAGCTAAAGTTGATTTACCGGCACCTGATGGGCCTACTACTGCCACCTTATGCCCACTGGGAATTTTAAAACTGACATCATGTAATATTTGCCGTTCTTCATTATAGGCAAACTGAATATTTTTAAATTCAACATCGGCGTGAGTAACATGTAACGATTTAGCCTGTTGTGCATCTTTTATTTGCGGCGAGTTATCTAATAGTTTAAATAGCAAGTCCATATCCGCTAGCGCATGTTTCATCGAGCGATAAATAATGCCAAGGAAGCCTAGCGGTATAAATAACTGCAGCATCATTGTGTTGACTAACACCAAATCGCCTAAGCTCATCGTGCCGTCAACTACACCTTGGGCCGCAAGCACCATAATAAGGGTTACACCAATCGCAATAATTGCACCCTGGCCAAAATTTAACAGCGCCATTGAGCTGGTGCTTTTAACTGCACAGTCTTCCCATTTTTCCAGCGTTTCGTTATAACGGGTTGTTTCATAGTCTTCGTTATTAAAATACTTAACCGTTTCATAATTGATTAGGCCATCTATCGCGCGCGAGTTGGCTTCTGAATCATAAGCATTCATTTCATGCCTAAAGTGCATACGCCATTCAGTTAACATCATCGTGTAGATTAAATAAATCATCACCGTAGCAAAGGTTACCAGTGCAAATTTGACATCATATTGGCCAAATAGAATGACCGCGACCAACACAAACTCAGTTAGGGTGGGAATAATATTAAAGGTTAAATAATTTAAGATAGATGAAAGACTTCTAGCACCGCGTTCCAGGTCACGCGAAATACCACCGGTTTTACGCTCTAAATGAAAATTTAATGACAAGTCATATAAGTGTTTTACCACTTTGGTTGAAATATTGCGCATCGCGCGAAATCGCACACGGCAAAAAATAGCGTCGCGCAATTCATTAAATAACACATTGGTTAAGCGCAAGGCGCCATAACCCAGTAGCAGCATAAGTGGCAGCTCTAATGGAAGCTTATCAACTAGCTGCGAGGACATTTCGGATGTTTTAGACAGGGCATCATTTAATGAACGGGCATCTAATGAATCGACAATTTCCTTAAGTACCAGCGGAATACTCACCGTCGCCATTTTTGCCAGCATAAGTGATGCCAGCGCAATAAGCACCCGACCTTTATAACTCCATAAAAATGGCAGCATACGCTTTAAATTAACAAGGTCTTTACGTTCAGTGTGGGGCGCTTCGGTGGGGCGATTATTTGCATGTATCATAGGGGGTTTCTGATGCAGAAAAATCCAACATATTATCTACAATCTTAGGTACAATCCACTTAAATCATTAAGCCACTATAACCATGCTGAACCTATGTTTTTAAAGCCTGCAAATTCTAAACTGATACTTACACTAGCCCTGCTTTCACTGAGTATTTTACTCAGTGGCTGTAGCGACTCTGATCCAGGGAAAGCTAAGCGCAGCCCACCCGTGCAACTAGTTGAAACAAGCCTTGCCACACAACAAGACATAGCGATTAGTCGTACACTCTCCGGCACCTTACAGGCCATTCGGGAAGTTCGCATTACCAACCAGGCCCAGGGAATATTAACCGAGCTTGCCGTACACCCCGGAGACAAGGTTGAAATTGGCTCTACACTGGCAAAATTAGACGATGCCTTAACAGCGGCTGAAGTGCAAAAAGCACAGGCCACACTGAAACAGGCTGAAGTTGATTTGCGCCGTTTAAAAAATCTGGCTCCGCGTAAACTGGCATCGGATAGCGAAATCGCCAGCGCAATGACACAAAAAGAGATTGCCGCCGCTGAACTGTTGCTAAAACAAACGGAGCTCAGTTATACCCATATTAAGTCACCTATTAATGGTTTTGTATCTGAGCGCTTCGCAGAATCAGGTGATGTGCTCTCATCATACAGCCCTATTTTGAGTTTAATCGACACCTCCAGTTTAAAAGCTGAAATTAATCTTAGTGAATTATTACTCCCTTTAATTAAAGAAAGTGACCCGGTATCAATAAAAATTGATGCCCTGGGTGATCAGTTATTTACAGGTGAAATTAAACGCATTTACCCAACAATAGACAAAACAACTCGCCGCGGTACAATTGAAATAGTCATCACACCTGTTCCTCAAGGCGCTCGGCCAGGGCAGTTATGTAGAGTTAGCATAAAAACGCAAAATAAATCTCGCTTAATGGTTCCATATGATGCCGTTCGCCACGACAAACAAGGCACGTTTGTATTCGCACTTGTAAACGGCCAGGCAGAACGCATAGATGTCAGAACCGGCATTCAGCAAGGTGACCTGATCGAAGTGTTAGAAGGCATAGCCGCTCAACAACGCATTATTAGCAAAGGTTTCTTTGGCCTCAAAAACAAAATGAAAGTACACGATATCAATGCCAAAACACCTAAAACCGAACGTCAACCGAATACTAAACATCAATAACAGCTTATGAGTTACTTAACGCGCACAGGCGGTCTTGCCAGCTGGTCTATCAAACGGCCTATTGCCGTTATTATGCTATCGCTTAGCGTACTGGTTGTTGGTTTATTTTCATTAGATCGTTTAAATATTAATTTATTGCCCGACATTATTTATCCAGATGTACGCATACGTATTTTAGAGTCCGGTACACCGGCTCAAATTATGGAAGACAAATTCACCCGCCAACTGGAAGAACAACTGGCCATTACCGAAGGTGCGACACGCATTCAATCTGACACGTCTGTTGGACGTAGCGCCATCAACCTAAGCTTTCCCTACGGCACAGATATTGATAAAGCATTACAAGATGCAAGCACACGTTTAGATAGAGCAAAACGTTTTTTGCCCGCCACTGATGATGCACCGATCATTTACAAACGTGACCCTTCACAAATTCCCGTCATGGAACTGGTTGTAAGTTCATCCAGTCGTGACCCCATAGAACTTCGCAGTTGGGTGGATTACGAATTATCCAAATGGTTTTTAAACATCAAAGGTGTTGCATCTACTGAGGTGGGTGGCGGCCTGGTGCGTGAAATACAGGTGATTGTCGACCAGGAAAAACTCGCAGCGACGGGTTTTAAAATCACTGATATTAAAGCCTTATTGCAACAGGAAAACCAGGACATCTCCAGCGGTATCCTTTACATGAATACGCGTAAACTTAGCGCGCGTACAGAGGGGCGCTTTGATTCGGTTGACAGCATTGCAGAACTTCTCTTACACAAAGAAAACCAGAGCAATATTGATAAAACCATACGCCTTAAAGATGTAGCCGAAATTCTTGATACCCATCAAGATGAAGACTTACGTATACGCCTAAACAAACAACCCGGTGTAAAACTTTCTATTCAAAAACAACCCGAAGCGAATACGGTTGATGTTGCACAGCGTATTCATCAACAACTGGAGTGGTTTAAATCACAACAACTGTTACCTGCTGATATTAAAATTGAAACGGTTGATGACCAGTCTATTTATGTGAACCGCGCACTTAACAATGCGAGTATTGCTGCTATAAGTGGTGCGATATTAGCCATGCTCATCGTGTATTTATTTTTACGCGACATTCGCCGTACCTTAATCGTTTCCACTGCCATTCCTTTGGCTATCTTCATTACCTTTATCATTATGGGGCTGGGTGGTATCAGTTTAAATATAATGTCACTGGGTGGACTTGCTCTGGGCATAGGCTTATTAGTAGATAACACCATTGTGATGCTGGAAAATATTTCACGCCACCAAACACAGGGCGAAGCGCCTAATGTAGCCGCACGCAATGCCGCAGCAGAAGTCACCAGTGCTATTACGGCATCCACCACTACTAACCTGGTTGCTGTATTACCGTTTTTATTTATTGGTGGTTTAATCGGTTTATTATTTAGTGAACTTATTATTACGCTTAGCGCTGCCATCGTTGCTTCATTAATTGTTGCTTTAACTTTGGTTCCCGCACTTGGCGCTAAAATACAGCCACCTCGCCAACAAACAGCTAGCGATATATTTACAAATTTACAAACAAACTACATTCGCTTGTTACAGGTAACGCTAAACAACAAACTCTGGGTACTTGGCCTGTTTATAGGCATGCTGCTGATTAGCGCTTACCAGTTAAGCAATGCAAAGAATTTATTTTTCCCTGCGATGGATGAAGGAAAAATTTCCATTGGTATATCCACAGAGCCCGGAACACGTCTCGAAGAGTTCGACCTAAATTTATCTAAAATTGAAGACATGATATTAGAACAGACAGAAGTGCAATCTGTTTTTGTTACCTCCGGTGGCTTTGTGTTTGGCCGTACACAAATTCAAAACAGCCACCGTGGCACTATTTCTGTTCAACTAAAACCCCTTGCTGAGCGCAATTCAATCAGTAGCAAAGACTGGATTAGTAAGGTCAATAAAAAAATTAAACAAATGCAATTGGTTGGCTACAAAATACGCATGCGTGTAAAAGGTGTCCGAGGCATTCGCACCAGTTATGGCGACGATGATTTCAGCCTGCGCATACAAGGCCCAGAAATTGATGTGCTCACAGAAAGCGCTGATGAAATCATTAAAAAAATTGAAGACATACCTGAGTTAAAAAATATAAGCCATAGCTATGAAGAGCAAAGCAACGAACTTATTATTAAAATTAACCGTGAACGTGCCACTGACCTGGGCGTAAGCTCAGAACAAATTGGTGACGCTGTACGTCTCGCTCTTAATGGCGAAATAGCCACGGAATTTTTAGATGGCGATAAAGAATATAATATTCGACTGCAAATGGCACGTAACAAAATCAACCAAATAGATGATTTAAAAAACATCATCATCACGCTTAATCAACAAAATAGTATTCGCCTGTTAGATGTTGCCGATATAAGCATGTCACCTGAACCCAGTATGATTAAACGTGACAATCAATTACGCATGAATGAAATATCGGCTTCGCTTGACCCCGATACCGATTACAGCAAACTAGTACAACAGGTATTCGAACGCATTAAAGACCTGTCACTACCGGATGGTTACAGCGTATATGATGGCGGTGCGCTAGACACTCTGCGTGAAAGTGAATCTATGGCTCTAATATTACTCGGCTTAGCCATCTTTTTAGTTTTTGTGGTGATGGCAGTACAATACGAGTCACTCACTAATCCTTTAGTCATCATATTAAGCATTCCCTTCTCATTAATTGGTGTGTACCTGGCGGTTGAATTTTCATTAGCTGGGCAACTTACGATGCCCGCAAAATTGGGTATTATTATGCTGGCGGGCATTGTAGTAAACAACGCTATTGTTCTGGTTGAACAAATAGAAATATGCCGCCAACAGGGTATGCAAATATTAGAGGCGGTTATACAAGCATCCAGTTTGCGCTTACGCCCCATTTTAATGACTAGCCTAACCAGTGTATTCGGCATGATGCCATTAGCCGCAGGTTTAAATGAAGGCTCTGAAATGCTTCAGCCATTGGCCACGGTGATTGTATTTGGTTTATCCTTTTCTTTATTCGTGTCATTACTGCTTATCCCGATTATTTACCTGATGATTCATAACAGGAGTAGCCACGCTTGAATAATTGGCAGAGTCAGGATGCTGATAAAACACTGCGCGATGATGAAGTTCATATCTGGCTTAGTTTTTTAAATTTGCATCAAGCCCGACTAAAACATTTATACCCGCTGTTATCCACGGCAGAAAAAGAACGTAGTGAACACTTCAAACATTATAAGCAGCGTAAAAATTACATTGCCTCACACGGTTTTTTGCATACTGCACTTGGCCACTACATAAACACTCCCGCTAATGAAATAAAATTCTCACACGGAGAGCACGGCAAGCCATCCATTATTGAAGAACAAAATGCAGAGAATATTCAATTTAACTTAAGCCATTCAGGCAGTTTAGCCATACTCGCCATCTGCAAAAATCATCAACTCGGCGTAGATATTGAATGTACCGATAGAAAGGCAAATTGGCCCGGTATCGCCAGACGTTTTTTTACTGAAAATGAACAGCAGGATTTTTTTCAACTAGATGAAAAACTACAGGAAGATGCCTTCTATAAAGTATGGACGCGTAAAGAAGCACATATGAAGGTGACAGGAAAAGGTTTATCTCTACCACCCAGACAATTTGAAATTAGCATTCCACCTAAGCCAGCAGCATTCATCCGAAATTTACAGTCCGTTGATAAGCCCAGCTATAAAATGTTAGATATCGATTTACCGAACATGTACAGGGATTACCACGCCTGCCTGTCTTCTAGTTTTGATTTTAAAGTATTGAAATCATTTATTCATTCTTAAAAGCCATTAAAAATCTGTTAACTGGCCTTGTTACTCCTGTAAATCAATATTTTTCATCTATAATAACTAAAACAGTAAATGTATATATTCCATAACCGATACCCTATAAGAATATGCAAAATGACACTAATTACTGCCCTGCACCACTGATTCATTTATTCAGCGAGGATGAACAACAGACAAAGCATCTAAGCAAAGTCCTTGTAGGTAGCGGCTATCGGGTACAGTCCTTTACTAGCACAGATCAACTATGTGCCAGCTGCTCAGACGACAGTGACGATGCACCTTCTGCTGCTATTATTGATTCTATCGCTCATGATACAAGCGATATAGATCTCCCCGTTTTAGCCGATCTTAAATTATGCAAACAACATAACATCCCTGTACTGATTGCCTCTAACCTGGACACATTACAGGCGCGCCTTGCCTCGTTTCGTGCAGGCGCTAGTCGCTACCTGATAAAACCACTAGATACATCACATATCATTAGCCTGCTCGACGAGTTAACTAATCATCAACCTCATGAGCCATATCGTATTCTTATGGTGGGCGATACACAGAAACCATTCGAAGAATGTGCCACGGCACTTCGCGACGCATGCTTTAATGTTAAGACATTATCAGATCCTCTCAAAACAATAGATTTAATAAAATCTTACAATCCCGATGTCGTTGTTCTGGATGTAAATACACCTGAGGTTAGCGGGCCTGAATTAGCCGCTATTCTCCATGAAAGCGATCCGCACCTCCCTGTATTATTTATTGCTGACAAAAGCGATATAAATCAGCAATTACAAAACTTAAACTTGAGTGGTGGCGATTGTTTAATTCGCCCGGTCAATATAAAGCACCTTACTTCAACCGTAACATCACGTGCCAAACAGGCTCGCTGTCACCACAGTACGCACCAGCACCTACAGGCTATTATTTATGAAAATGAGCGCAAGCATCTGGCGCTGAATCAACATGCCATTGTTAGTATCACTGATGCCGCCGGTAGTATTATTTATGTAAACGAAAAACTTTGTGAAGTGAGCGGCTATTCACGCGAAGAGCTTTTAGGCAACAATCACCGCATTGTAAAATCCGATATGCATGAGCCTGAGTTTTATGAGGAACTATGGCAAACCATATCTCATGGCCAATTATGGCAGGGCACTATATGCAATAAACGTAAAGATGGCCGTTATTACTGGGTAAACTCCACCATTACGCCTTTTATGGATACCAGCGGCAAACCCTATCAATACGTTTCAATACGCACTGATGTCACGCAAATCAAAGAGGCGACGGACGCCCTGAAAAAAGCGCGAGAGAGATTACGCCTTGGACAGGTATTTGCCAATATTGGGACCTGGGACTGGAATATACAAACTGGCGAGCTGATTTGGTCTGAACGTATCGCACCTTTATTTGGCTATCTCGAAGGTAACCTGGAAACATCCTACGAGAATTTTCTTAACGCCGTACACCCTGAAGACCGCGATGCTGTTATGAGTGCCGTCAATGCATGTGTAGCTGATGATGTGCCCTATGACATTGAACACCGAGTAATCTGGCCAGATGGAACAGTTCGCTGGCTGCACGAACGAGGCGCGATCATCCGGGGTGATAATAATGAAGCACTGCAAATGATCGGCATCGTACAGGACATTAATAACAGTAAACTTAACGAGAGAGCACTAGAAGACAGCGAACGACGTTTACGTGAAGCCCAAACCCTGTCGCATATAGGCAACTGGGAAGCCAATATGATCACTGGGGAGCTCACCTGGTCCGATGAAATCTATCGTATATTTGGGTACCAGCCAGGCGCGTTTAAACCCAGCGTAGAAGCCTTTAAAGCTACCATACATCCGGATGATATCGGGCTGGTTAAAGCCAGCGAAGAACGCGCCACTAAATCAGGCATTCATGATGTCATACACCGCATTATTCTGCCCGATAACACAGTGCGCTATGTACATGAACTTGCAAAGGGCGAAACCAATGAAAAAGGTGAACTCATACACTTGGGCGGAACGGTACAGGATGTTACAGAATTAAGTGAAGTACGGGATCGAGTAGAACAGCAAAAAAGATTGCTGAATATGTTACACCAGTCAACCACCCACTTTGTAGAAACCGGTGACTTTGCAAGTACTGCAAATGAGCTATTAAATACATTACTCGATATCACAGACAGTGAATATGGCTTTACAGGTGAGGTTTTTTACGACGAAAATGGCACGCCCTACTTAAAGACACATGCGATTACTAATATTGCATGGAATGACGAAACGCAAAAATTGTATGACGAGTTTTCTCAAAAAGGCCTTGAATTTACAGGCCTTGATACCTTGTTTGGTCATGTGCTTAGCTCCAAACAGAGCGTAGTATCTAATAATCCCGAAGCAGACCCTCGTGCAAGTGGTTTACCTCATGGGCACCCTGCAATGCATTCATTTTTGGGCGTACCTATTTTTTACGGTAATGAACTGGTAGGCATGTACGGAATAGCCAATAGAAAAACAGGCTACGATGAAAAACTACTAATGTTTCTACAACCATTCGATACAACGTATGGCGTAATGATTCATTCTAAACGATCACTCGAAAAAGAGCTGCAGATTAAAGAGGAATTGTTAGAGGCCAAAGAAGTCGCCGAGATGGCAAATAAAGCCAAATCAGATTTTTTATCCAGTATGAGCCATGAATTACGTACTCCAATGAATGCCATTCTCGGTTTCGGTCAATTACTGGAATATGAACAGGATCTATCTAACGCTAATAAAGAAAGTGTCAATGAGATTCTTAAGGCCGGCAAACACTTACTTAGTCTAATTAATGAAGTATTAGATCTGGCAAAAATAGAGTCCGGCAAAATAGACTTCAGTTTAGAGAGTATTTCTATCTCATCTGTTATAGGCGACTGCCTAAACCTAATAAGTACACTGTCACTTAATAAAGAAATCAGCATTAAACTTACTGATCTGAGTAATATTAATGTTCATGCAGATTACACTCGCCTCAAACAAATTCTCCTTAACCTGCTGTCTAATGCTATTAAATACAATCATAAAGGTGGCAGTATAAATATCGGAGGGTACTGTGTAGAAGGCTATTTACACCTTAATATTACTGATACTGGTATCGGTATAGCTAAAGAAAAAATAGACGACTTATTTAAACCTTTTATTCGTCTGGGCACTGAAAACACCAACATTGAAGGCACTGGAATTGGCTTAACTATTACACGATCAATTGCAGAATTAATGGGGGGTAGAGTTGGCGTAACAAGCGAGCAAGGCGTAGGTAGTACATTCTGGATTGAGCTACCGCTAAATATAGATAATAAAGATACTCCAGAAAATTACCTGGCAGTGAACAACAATGAGCCCACGACACTAACAAAACAAATATCTAAACAAAAAAGCATCCTTTATATTGAAGATAACCCAACCAACCTTAAATTAGTTGAACAGATTTTAGAAATACAGGGTGACGTCACCTTGTATGCAGCCCATACACCCCATTTAGGTATTAAACTGGCTGAAGCCCACCTGCCAGATATTATATTGCTTGATATAAACATGCCTGGCATGGATGGCTACCAGGTATTGGAGGCATTAAAAAAAATACCAGAATTAAAAGATGCACCCATTATTGCTGTTACGGCCAATGCCATGTCGCGTGATATAGAGCGAGGTATAAAAGCAGGCTTTAGTGATTATGTGACCAAGCCAATTAATATAGCTACGTTTTTAGAGACCATCGAGAATAATATTCATAAATGAATCATGAATGATAAGTCACTAGAATAACCGGATATTATCCACGCCACCATTATCATTCGCACTTGCAATCAACTCATCTACGCAGGTTTCTACGGAAACCACTGTTTTAAGTAAATATTGAATCTGTGCATCTGATACACAGTGAGTTAAACCATCTGAACACAATCAGGACATTACATTTTTTTCTAATACAGAATGATTAATCTCAATAACAGGATTGGCATTTAACCCCAAAGCCTGACTAATAATATTATGCATAGGCAGTAATTCAAGTTCATGCTGATCAATCCTGCCAGCATTTAACATGCCTTGAAGATAAGCATGATCTTCTGTTATTTGTGTAAGCACCTGGTTAACATACTGATAACAGCGCGAAACACTAAATGGCTCAATACCATTTCATTATTTTTAATTAATATGGCAACCACGGTACTTGCCTGTATGAGTAATAAATAACTAGAAAAGTGGAACATCTGCGCATCTAACCAGCGCACAGTGCTATTTTGTGCTGACAATACGGCCAATAAAAAACAGCTAAATATAAAAATAGAGAAATAGAGAAATAGAGTCGACGGTGTTTATTCAATGCAGAACCTGTTGCTGTTGGTATGTACCTATCTTATTAATATAAGGTAGCTAATACATCTCAGGTAACCGCTATATAGCAGAATTTAGTCCTGTATATCAAAAAACTGACGCGCTAGCAGCGTCGTTTGCCGTGCAACTTCTGTGGACTCTTCGCCTATATAGTAAGCCAATGCTTTGCACACATGCGGTAACACCAGGGGCTCATTGCGCCTGTCCTGTAAACATTGCAGCGTATCTTTCGATAGGTCTCGGGGCAGCAGATAAGGCGCATCCGTTTCAAGCATTATGCTTTGCAGTGGTATCTCCCGCACCGCCTGTTGCAGTGACTTGCCACGCCGCTCATCGCACAGCCACCCCGTAACACCAATTTTTAAATCAACATCAATATATGACTGCGCTTCATCTGGCGTACCCGTAAAGCAATGAGCAACACCGCCGACCAGTTGATCTCTCCAACGATTAATAATGGCTAGAAAGTCATCATGCGCATCACGCTGATGCAAAAATACAGGCAATTGAGCATCTGCCGCCAATTCAAGCTGCGCTTCAAAGCATCTACGTTGATCTTTAGGCTCTGAAAAATTACGCTTGTAATCTAAACCACATTCACCTATGGCACGAACGGCAGAATGATCCAGCAAATTATAAATTTGATGAGCGACTTTATCATTCCACTCTTTTGCATGATGCGGGTGCACACCCGCTGTTGAATACAATATGCCATTATTTAAATCACATAGTTCAATAGCCAATTCACTGTGCTGAAGATTAGTTCCGGTCACCACCATCTGTGACACACCGGACGCCAAGGCACGATCAATCACCGCTGAAAGGTCGTTTTGAAAAGCGCTTGCGGTTAAATTGACGCCTATATCGATTAGATCTTGTATTGCTTCACTCATGCTGCCGTATTCTGCCATGAGCGCTCTACTGTGCAAGTAGAAATTTAAAATCTATTTTTTTATAGCGCTTCCTACATCCAGTTGTTCAAACCAGTCAAGGAATTGTTGAACCATCTCTCCTTTAAATATCCGCCCATGTTGCGGTGCCATATATTCAATATCTAGCTTTCTTACTCGATCTATCCAGTCTTGTTTAGCACGGTTCGATGGCATCCAACGCTGATGGAAAAACTCCATTTTACTAATATGTTCTTCAAAATCTGTTACAAACATCGAGGCCTCTGGCCCCTCTAACGCGGCCCCTACATCACCACTCATTAAAATTTTGGCCTGTGGATCATACACATGAAAATTACCCGATGAATGCAGGTAATGCGCTGGAACAAACACCAACTTCGCATGGTTTAAGGTAATTGACAGGCCTTCATCTGGAAGAGAATGATAGGTAATATTATTCAGGCCAAAGTGCCTTATAAAACCTTCCCATATCCACGGTGCATGCAAAGTGGCTTTAGGCAAAGCCTCATCCCATAAGCCTAAGGACGAAATAATATCGGGATCCTGATGTGATGCAAATAAATCTGTAATGCTGTCTATATCTGTATGACGAAGTACCGATGCCAACATGGAAGAAAAAATTTCGATGCCGCCGGGATCCATCAATAAACAACGATTACCATCGATAATCATATATTGATTCGTATCAATAATTTTTTCTGGCTTATCAGGGTCTCTGCCAAATGCAATCCATTTGTATTTATCATTATAAATAAGGCTTGATTTCATTGTTTTCCTATCATATTTATTAAATCATCAAGGTATTGTTTACAACGCTTTATTTCTTCGTTAATACTTTGGCTACAAAGCTCAAGATCATCTGCAATCGAAAATAAATTAGCTTTATACTCACCCGCTCTGGATGCTTCGGTTCGAGAATTTGTCACAATAATTCTGGCCGCTCTAATGCGTTGTGTTATTTCTTCAAATAGAGATTCAAGGTATTTACAATAAGCACATTGCTCCTCTCGCAATACATTTATTTTTAGATTAAGTGGTTGCATAAGCGCATCGATATGATTTGATTTTTCATCATCGTCTTCAAGACGCTGTTTTACTTTATTGAAATTTTGCAATGCAGAGAAAGCTCTTTTTTCATTTACAGCTGTAATAGAGAATTGTAAGGCAGTCGCATTGATTTTTGATGAAATAGAAATAGTATCTTTCGCCATATCACTAATGAAATCAGTAATCGGTTTAAATCCCGCTGTTTTATCGCCACCACGAATAGAAATACATTTAGCATTACTCGAACTAATACTCATTGTATGAGCGGTTTCAAGCATTCGATAGAGTTTGCCGGCCAGCAGGGCTGCAAGTACAAAAGTTGGAGGATTCTGTATTTTCATCATCTGCATAATGTATAAGTAATAAAGATCAATAAGTCAATCCATCGACTGCTTTCATTAAGCCATTGAGCTATATCAATATATTATTTAGCCAACCATTATCTGCTGTGTTCACCACTCTAATAAACCTATCTACAGCGGTAGCCAGTTTTCCTGCTTTGCTTTATGCAACTTTGCATAGCCCTCAAGTAATTTATTATGCGTAGTAAAACCTTCCAGGCTTAAACCGGGGCTGTGCAGACCATAAAATTTCTCTTCGCCTTCTAACAACTTAATACAAACATTAACCACAGCTTCTCCGTACATTAGCTTTAAACTCTCAGTGTAACTGGCATAGTCACGCTGATCATCCAGCTTAATTTCTAGCAATGCCTGCAAGCTGCGATAAAAGCGCATACGCTCATCACCTAACTGATCCATATGTAAACACCAGTCATTCCATTCCATTGCCTGTTCAAAGTCTTCAGCGGCCAAACTCAACATGGCTTTCAATTCACCTATGCGTAAAGTAGCCCATGTCGTCCCCGCATCCGGCGCAATACCTATAAATTCGGCCACGCGCTGTACATCGTTATAACCGCCTTCCTCCAGGCGTTCTAAAATATCCAGCCATTGTGCTTTATCTAAATGTTTGAGTGATAAAATTTCTTTACGGAATAACGCGCCGTCATTATTATTACTCCATTCCAGATCATCTACCGGATAAATATCCGACATGCCAGGTACTATAATTCGGCAGGCATAAACATTGAGGTGGTTGTAATCAGAAATATAAATATCAAAACCCATCTCATGGATAATTTTACAGCAATACTCAAACTCATCTTCGGTTGTGGTATTGTGATTCCAGTCGGCGAATTCATAGTCGGGCTTATTCTTAAAGAAGTCGTAGGAAATTAAACCGCTCGAATCAATAAAATGCGCTTCTAAATTGTGGTGATCTGCAACATCCTCAATATCAAACGATGGTGGTTGAAAACCATCCAGTTGATCCAGACTTCGGCCCTGTAATAATTCGGTTACCGTACGTTCAAAGGCCACTTCAAAACATGGGTGCGCACCAAAGGATGCAAATACCGCTCCGTCTTTGGGATTAATCAATGTCACGCTCATTACCGGATACTTACCGCCTAAAGAGGCATCCGCAACACGTAGGTGATAGCCATGGCCTTTTAACTCTTCCATGGATTTTTTAATGCCCGGGAAACGATCAATCACCGACTCTGGCACTTCCGGTAAGCAAATGCCTTGCGCTATTATTTTATTTTTAACATAGCGTTCAAACACTTCTGACAAACTCTGCACGCGTGCTTCATTTTGCGTATTACCAGCAGACATACCATTACTAACATATAAATTACCAATGATATTGACCGGTAAATATACCGCTTTCAGGTCTCGCTGCCGTTGATATGGCAAAGCACAAATACCTCGCGCGCGCATACCCGAATTAGTATCGACTATATCTTGTGCTTTCAGAACACGATCAGGATCATAATAATTCCATAAGGACTCATCCATTAAGCCTTCTGGCATAGCATCGCCCTCTATCGAAAACCACTTTTCATCGGGGTAATGTACAAATTCACCCGCGGAAAATGTTTCGCCCAAATAAAAATCTGCAAAAAAGTAATTACAGCTTAGTCGCTCAAAATATTCGCCAAGCGCACTGGCCAGGCACGCTTTAGCCGTTGCCCCCTTACCATTGGTAAACATCAATCCACAGTCGTTATCACGAATATGCACAGAATACACATTAGGTACCGGGTTCAGCCAGGATGCTTCCTCAATATCAAAGCCTAAATCTTTTAGCTTTTGCTGCATGCTTGATATGGATGATTCAAGATCTCGGTCTTTACCAATAATAAAAGTTTGTTCGCTCATAATTATGCTCACTGCTGGAATTTAGGCTCATTTGTGCTGAAAAATTAGTGCCTGCAATGATACACAATCTGTAGCAAAATGATTACACTTAAACACTATGAAACCAGACCGCATTAATAAGGCCAATTTTCCGCTTATCTCTGTGACCTACAGCCACCCTGGCAGCCAGGCCAAAGCGCGTATGTTTGCTGAGGATAACCATTTAAGCTGTGATAACCTCAATAAATGCCGTTCACAACTGGCACTCAACTTTAGTGACTTGCAGGTAGAGCTAATAGATATCGAACACAATATACATTTATCTGTCGATTTTATTGACGGCAGCCTGGGCCATAGAAAAAAATATGGCGGTGGACGTGGTCAAACCATTGCTAAGGCCATCGGTATAAAGCAGGGTAAGCCCGTTCCCAGTGTGTTAGACGCCACCGCAGGCCTGGCCAAAGACAGCTATGTATTTGCCTGCCTGGGTTGCGCAGTCACCATGCTCGAACGCTCCCCCATAATTGCAGAGCTGGTTAAAGATGGCATTGCACGAGCCAGCCTATGCGGTGAGTTTTATGGCGTTCTTAAGCAAGGCTTTAAGCTATATGTTAATGATGCCCTAAGCCACATAAACTCAATAGATGATGGAAATAAACCGGATGTAATTTACCTCGATCCTATGTATCCAGACAAAAAAAAATCTGCTGCCGTTAAAAAGAACATGCAACTATTACAAAAGCTATTAGGCCATGATCTGGATACCGATGATGTGTTAAATGCCGCTTTAAAAAAGGCCAGTAAACGCGTAGTCGTTAAACGCCCCAAAGGTGCTGCTGTTTTAAATGCATCATGTAAACCGAGCCTTGCTTACGAGAGCAAGG
>Ga0316206_1001009_pt1 | contig 29181 bp, 39 predicted proteins | sample 6monthpyrite_MG_FD_204942 | JGI IMG/M metagenome (GOLD analysis project Ga0316206, IMG submission 204942) | Microbial mat bacterial communities from mineral coupon in-situ incubated in ocean water Damariscotta River, Maine, United States -... | ecosystem: Environmental > Aquatic > Marine >... | reverse complement strand
CGGATGTGTGTCGGCTTTCGGTGTTTTTGGTATGTCGCCTTTCGGTGTTTTCGGTATGTCGGATTCTATGTCGGGATAACCCCTTAAACCCTCGCTGCCACTGGGCTGCGAGATGTCGGCTTGTGTGTCGGCTTGGTGTGTCGTTTCTGTGTCGGCCAGGTATGTCGTTTCACTGTCGGCTTTTATTTGGACGGACTTATCCGTATCAGCCAAAACACACTCAAAAATTAACCGTTTCCCACGACTTCGATTAACTAACAACCCCTCTCTCTCAAGCGTCACCGACATACGCCGAACAGCCTCACGGCTGGGAGTACAAGTTGAAACCCCGCGCATTGGCTCTACATATAAATCCTCTCTTAATCCCTGCCAAGAGATGCCACACCCAAATCTTTGACCCACAAAACCAGAAGCATAATCCATCCGTTCGCGTAAGCGCACATACAACACAAACAACTCATACCGCAAGCCACGCAATGTATCAAGCTCATCATTATTCAGTTTAATCGCCATTACGAAATCAACCGAAATCCGTTTTTACGATCACTTTTACAAAAGGGAAACTTCTTACCCTTAGTGCAAACAGACTTACCAGTTGAAAGCCACTGCGCACGATCGCAAATGGCACAACCTTTCTCATTAATCTCCATCCGTTGCGCACCTTCAAGCGTAGGATCGTTATGATAAAAAAGTGTTTGACTCATACCTCACCCAAGGCCACCGCATGCTCATCAACACCATCATTCAGCGAATCATCTCGCTCACCGCCAAGCACCTCCAAAACAATCGTGTCGATCTTTCTCAACAAATCATCGATCGACCCATTATTAACAATCTGCAAATCATCACGATGCAACGCCACACCCGCCTCAGTCACATGCTCACGCACCGCTCTGACATCATCACGTACAACATGCAAAACAGTACCGCCACGGACACGAATCCAATCCGCCTCATTATTCAAGCGCACATCAGACACCACCACATTGAATTGAGGACCACCAAGATTACCAAAACGTAAACAACTCGACGCAAAACAACTCTGCGCATGCTCCAACTGGCGAGACAACAGCGACAACAAAACATCCTCACCAAAATAACGCCGAAAATAGTCGCCACAATCTTGCATCATCGCCCGGGGCGACTTGCCCAACTCAGGCAAAACAACCTCTTTCAAATCGCCATCCAACTGCGCATCAGAAAGCCCGACAACAGCGTGCAAATGCGACTTAATCGGAGTTGCCAATTGAAATCGAGAAAACCCATAATCAGATGCCAAATAATCCGCAACAGTATCCTTACCGCTGCCAGCCCTACCAGAAAGACCAATCAAAATATCACTCACGTTCAACCTCCTTGTCCAAACCATAACGTGTACGACAACAACCGCACGCAAGCAAAATCAAATCAGAACTCCACCAACCGCAAAGCTCACACTCACCGCGTGACAAATTACCAACCCGACCACCATCACCCAATACGGGTGACGTTACCACTACCCCCTGCATCATGACTCACCTCCTGGTTATCCGGCAGAATAGCCGTAATACGAACACTCATTTCAAGTAACGCAGCTTGCGCCTCATTCACTTGCTGCAACGCATGCTTAGCATGTGGACGGTCATCCAAATCAATCTTGCCATCAGCCAAAATCGGACCCAACGCAGTAATCGCCTCACCCGTTTCCTTCAAAATTCGTTGTAGATTTGCTAAATCCTCACACGGCTCAGCAATAGGAATACGTACAGCCAACAAACCATAACGCTCAGCCAAATCACGTTTGCAAGCTTCTCGAAACTCCTCCGACATAGACAAAACAAACGCTTCCTCCAAATCAGCAGGCATACGAGTGACGCGATTCAAAATACGGCTAACCAACTGAGTATTAGCTTTCATATCCTTCACAGTGTTACTGGTTTCATGAAAATCAAAAATACGCGCCGCCCGAACAGGCACCCGCTGGTGATAAACCTCCACCACACTCATCGCAAAAGCAGCATCTGTAGTAGATGTAGAAAAAAGATAGTTTGTAACGTGACGCAGAACAGTAATCGTACGAGTTTCACTGGGTACAAATTGCTGAGTAACAGGCTTCATAGCTCAAACCCCTCCAATGGGTTAATTTGTAAAGGAGAGCGCCTACGCGCTACAATCGAAACTCGCCAAAGTTAAAGATCGTAGCAACGAAGGAGCACCCCATGACCGATCAAATTTACAACAAAACCCCCACCGAGCGGATAGCTGAACTAGAACACGACAGCCGCCACCTATACTTTCTTATTGGTGCAATCACAGACGTAGCATCCGAACTACCACCACTGTGCAAAAAAAACTTCATTAACAAACTCAAGGACAAAGCCGAGCGTGCAGATCAAGAACACGCGGCATTACTCTCTCGAGTGATAGAGACGTTTGAAACGCTTTCAACATCGACCGGCTCATAACCCATGAGCGCTAAAACTGAAACTTGCCCTTCAACCGCAATGGAAACAGCCACGCATTCATGCGGTGGAACTCGACCTCGTAAAGGCCAATTTCTTACCGTGCTTCCTGGCAGGCCTAAACGATTTGCCAAATCAGCTTGGCTATCAACCAGGTTAAGCACTTTTTCAAGCGCTGCTTTTGCGTAATTGGGATTTGAAATATTCATTATGAATAAAATAGTCCTATCAAGGGACATTGTCAACTCTGGAAAGTAGAATAATGGAAACAAACTGGGAAAAAATTATTTTTGTAACTAAAAAATTAGGCGGGATTGAAGCGCTTGCAGAAAAAATAAACACTCCATCAAGCACTGTAAGGAACTGGTACAATCGAAAGAATATACCGATTGAAGCTATCCCTGATGTAATTATTGGCCTCGACTATCAAATAACTGTAGATGACATAAGGCCAGATTATTTTAATAAAATAAGAGAAGCGACGAGCGGCTATGACGTCATAAAGCCCCAAAAATCCATACCATTAATAAAAATTGAAGACTTTAACTACAAAGACAGAACATTAAACATTGACTCAGACGACATCAAAAACATTCCCATAGATGAATATCTAGCACCGCATTTATCTAAAAACGCTTTCGCGATCTATATGTCAAACGGCGTCATGGAGCCGAACATATATCAAGACGATATTATCATCATCGATCCCGATTGCAATGCACAACCAGGCGATATTATCGTTGTAAGAATGGAAAAATCCGAAATTTACCTCGTTGGCAAATATAAGTTAGACGGCTTTGATGAGAAAGGAGGGGCAGAATACACACTAATACCCAGCAATAACTTTTTCCCTTCAGTCACAATAAATAGCGACAATAGAGCTACAATTATAGGGCCAATCATTGAGCACAGACGAATACTACATAAATATAAAAACTAATGGTCTCCAGAAACCCTAACAAAAATTATTACATCCCCCACTGCGGAAACAGGGAGCGATCCCTGGATAGCATAGAAGCCTTCATCTAAATAAGAATCTGGCGCGTATACCTTGTTTTTTTCCCGAATAACACCAATAGTGAAAGCTTCTTCTGCATCATCTAGCCTATACAAAACCACATCAGAAAATACATCCCACAATTTCCAATCAAATTGCGGATTATATAAGCTATCTTTTAGTGAGCCTAAAGTGCGCCCGTCTTCAATATGGTATTTGATACCTAAGATGCCACCACCATAATCGCTATAACCTAATAAATTTATTTTTTCTCGCATTTTCTGGTATGAGGCATTTAAACGCACCTGTTCTGCATCATCATTTTCAACTACCTTTTCTATTACAAACGCCTTGCTCTCTTCTTGCTTACTAGAATTAAAACTTGAAATGATCGCATCACCAAATGTCCCTACCAGCCACAATACTGCAATTAAACTAACGATTGACATTAGCTCACCCCTTTAATTTCCCTAACATTTCAATATAAGCATATAAATATTTCACTCACAACACTTGACCGCGTCCCACTGTAGGACTATTATAATTCTTATTGGGACTTTTAAGTGCAAATCACAAAGGGAGACAAACCATGCCAGAAACACCCACAGAAACGGACTGCAGACCAGACCTGTACCTACACACCCTAAAACAACTACGTGAAGGCCGCACACAAAAGGAACTATCCGATCTACTCAGTCAAGTAGTTCAGGCCGTTCGAGAAGTCGGCAAACAAGGATCAGTAACCCTAAAAATCAACATCGCCCCAATTGGCAAAAATTGCAGCGGTCAATATGAGCTACGTGGCGACGTAAAAGCCGACATACCGCAATTCCCAGCAGCATCAACCATCTTTTTTGGTACACCACAGGGCAACTTGCAACGCAACGACCCCAACCAACAAACCCTAGAATTTACAACCGTCACAAAAGAAAAACCCACAGAATACAAAACCGCCCAGGAGGCAAACTAAATGGAACAGGAAAAAAACATCGCAGAAACTTGCATCAAAGCGGGACAGGCAAGCAAATTCGAACAAATCGACGTAAAAGGCATTCCCGCATTTGTTCATCACAAAGACCTAGAAATTGACCTACATAAAGAATTACTCGAACGTCCATTGCGCATCAAAGCAGATCGCAAACTTGGCGACGTAGAAAGCTTCATCGCCTATTACAACCGCTTCGCCACCGAAGATTCCATCATCGAATGCGACATCGAAAAAGCGAAATTCCTAGCGACCATCGACTACCACAAAGCCGATGGTCAGGCAGAAAACCGCGACCATGAAGCCACCTACAACTGCCCTATCACAGAAGAATGGCGCAACTGGAAAAAAAATGACTGCACGACAATGGATCAGGTCGATTTTGCCAGATTTATTGAACAAAACCAAAAAACCATCATCGAGCCCGAAGGCGCAAAAATGCTGGAAATTGCAAAAACACTCGAAAGCAAAAAAAACGTCGACTTCAAATCAGGCACACGGCTCGATAATGGCGAAACCCAATTTCACTTTGAAGAAACCGTCCAAAGTAAAGCAGGACAAAGTGGAAAATTGGAAATTCCGCAGCAAATCACAATCGGTGTTCGATTATTTCAAAACGGCGATGCTTACAAACTTGATGCTTTATTTCGCTACCGTATCAGCGGCGAAGGCCAACTTACCATGTGGTATGAACTCATCGAACCACACGTTACACACGAAGCCGCCGTTAACGACATCATAGAAAAAGTCAAATCAGGCATGAACGAAACCGGCCTATTCTTGGTGGCAGTACTCTAAACATGAACAACCTAACAATAATAACAGGCAAAAAGCCACCGCAACGGAATGTGGGGACATTAAAATGCAAAACATTAAAAACCTATGGACAACTGTGCAACTCTGCGCACAGTTGCTCATACCAAACGAAATCAACATCATAAATATCCAACTAACACACAAAAAATCAATCCAGTTAAAACTCTGCATAGAACTGGAAAACACAGACCACATCGAGGCATAACATGACAATCGAAATCAATCCAAAAACAAAACTCAGCGACCTATTCATGTTAAGCGACGCCGGATACCGATTAAGATACAAAAATTACCAGCTGACACTAATAAGGACAAAAAAATGAACTTAAAAAAATCATACTGGCGACTTAAATACCGAATGAACCCAGTAAAAGAATTAAAAAAACTTGGCCTGACAGTCGGTAAAAACTTTGACATGCTACAAGGCGTATTTATCGACCTTGGTCACACAAAATATATCACCATCGGCGATGATGTTACCCTCGCCCCTAGAGTAATGATTATTACACACGATGCCAGCACAGCAAAATTTATGAATGTAACAAAATTCGCAAAAACAACAATCGGAAATAAAGTGTTTATTGGTGCGGGATCAAAAATATTACCAGACGTACAAATTGGCAATAACGTCATAATCGGTGCAGGATCAGTTGTCACAAAAGACATCCCATCAAACGTAGTTTGCTGTGGCAATCCAGCAAAAATAATCACAACACTTGATAATTTTTTACGTAAGCGAAAAAAAGAAATAGAAAACAGCCCGCAGTTTCCGCGAAAAGAAATATCCAACAAACCAAGGGAAATTGATCGTATTGGATATGTTGTTGGTTAACTACAGAATACATATTGTTAGGTGAAATTATGAAAGAAAACATCAATTACATTGGCGGAAACTCCAATGCAAAAAACAACAATCAGACCATCAACCCTGCCAAATTGCCATGCGATATAGCCTGCTCAAAATGTGGCAGCCAAAATGTTAACAAAACATTCAGAAATAAAGGAAGCCAAGTTGACAGCATTGGTTACGATAAAAAACCCAACAAATACACCACAGGTCAGTGTCATTACTGGGAAACCATAAAAGACCATATCGACTACACATTCCGGTGCTGCCATTACCGCTGGCAAAGTTTACCACTTCCGAAAAATACAATTAAAAAAACTAAAACACCCAATGAACTTGAAGGCTGGATACCACTAACCGATCGATACCCCACACCAAGCTGCGACATAAACGACCTACTGCTTTGGTGTCCAGACCACGGAATGGGATTAACCCTCGTTCTCGGACAATATGACGGTAAAAGTTTTACAGCTTACTTTGAGATTGATGACAAATTCAATGAAGTATCCAGAAAAAAATTATACGTAACACACTGGAAACCAGCACCCCATTTAGGGCCAAATTTAGAACAGAAAATCATGATAAGAAAAGATGCAATATAACTTTTAACATAAGCGACGCGATTTCCGCGTCCGTTTTATGTGAGTGTTAGATGCTCACTTTTCGGACTTGAATTTAGTTTAAAATAAATGAAAATAATCCTTTCAATATATGACTTGAAGGCATATACTCTTTATATGGATTGGCAATAAGGCCGAAACAAAAAAGGAGAGATAAATATGGAAAACTGTAAATTTGAAATAATAAATGAAGAAGAATTTAACGCAGATCACTACGGTGCAGGTCGCTACTTAACAAGGCTAGGTGGGTGCGGGGATTATGGGAATGATACTAGCTTGGGGCTAGGCGATTGGACCTATCAATTTGCAGTGGAAGTGACAAATCAAAAAGAAGAAAAAAAATCATTTACAGTCGCTTTTCAGCCGGAAGAGCGAAACAACGGAATGAAAAATTATTCTGGATATGATGTAACAACGGCAAGCTCATACGGTTACGATGCAGACGAGTCAAGCGAACTAGAAGAATTTTGCAATTACGATAGCTCGGTGATCGACAAACTACACGATGAAGCGTGGTCATCTGCAAAAATTGAATTTAAAAGACTTATGCAGTTGCTTAAAAATGGAGAAATAGAGCCAAATAATGACTAACAAAGCAAAAGACGTGCGGGAGGCATTGGGCCTCTCGCCCACAGAGTGCGGAAAAATTCTAATCGGCGGGAAAGAGCCGTATCGAGCATGGAAAAAACTTGAAGACAGTGGAAAATGGAATGCTAGCACTGAGAAAATGCTGAATATCATCTTAGCTTTAGAAATGGCACAGAGATTTAAAACTAAAAATTGCCACGGCGCATTGAAATTGGTTTTAGAGATGTTGAAGCCTGAGTGACATCTAACGTTCGCGCATGAGGCGCAACGCTTTATCTTGTCGCTCTCTATGCCGTTGTTATGCGTCGTGAACTAACAGGAAACAGGATATGAATAGACTAGAGCACTTATTAACGATTCTTGGTGAGGAATGTTCTGAGCTGCATCAAGACACTTGCAAAGCATTACGGTTTGGCATCAATGAGCAGCGTGATTTAGAAACAAGCAATCTTGAAAGAATGCAAAAAGAATATAATGATTTGCTAGCTATGGTTGAAATGATTAATGAAGAATTGTTTGATGCAGGTGGAAATTATTTATTATTTAAAGAAAATAATCTAATAAAAAAGAAACGAGATAAAGTGGAAAGGTATCTGCTTTATTCCAAAAAGTGCGGCACTTTAGACGTATAACTATATGAATCAGCTACTTACAAACGTTAATTGTACACAAAACACCGGACTGAGCAGGACTATTCATAGCTCGTTCCGGCAAATATCCGGCAAGGGGTAAATATGAAAGAAGAAGCAGGCGCACATATTTTCACAGCCCAAGAATTTGAGATAAAAGCCGATATGTGCCGCCAAGCATCGAGAAAAATTCGGCGCAAAATAAATGAATTAAGGAATAACAATGCCTAGAAATATGAGTTTTGCAATGACAACCGAACAGTTTAGAAACAAAACTAAAACTGTTACTCGTCGTTTTGGCTGGAGATTTTTAAAAGCTGGCGATGTTGTTTGTGGTGTAGAAAAAGCAATGGGGTTAAAGCGAGGTGAAAAAATAAAACGCCTCGGAATGATTAAAATTATATCAATTAGAGATGAGCCATTAAATGCAATAACAAAATCTGATTGTGTTGCTGAAGGTTTTCCCGACTACGATCCTGAAAACTTCATTGATATGCTGCAAGATCATTACGGCGGAGATATTAAGCCCGATACGATAGTAAACAGAATTGAATTTGAGTACGTATAACGACAAGCATCACTTGCCTGCGATTGAAACCAAAGTAATATAAGGAAATTTATATGATAGATAAAACCACCGAAAGTAACACAACCAAAGCTGTAGCAGGTCGAGTGAATGCGCTTGTTAGATTGCCGGATGAGCTGACTGCTGAAAACGGTGCGAAGTATTTATTACTTGGTGAATTTAAAGTGCAAGTTGAAAATGATTGCTGGGATTGTCATGGTATCGATGAAGGTGAACCAGAAACTTGCCATACCTGCGGTGGAAGTGGCGTTGTATTGGATAACTACGATATTGAATGGACAACCATCAAAGAGATTTACGCCAAGATTGTAAAAAATATGGCTGTAAAATTTGACCCTCTTAATGATGTGAATAGTGTTATCGAAGAGTTCACAGGGAATATTCCTAAACACATTAATGATATGCCCTCTATATCTAGTAATGGCGTAACTCGCAATGAAATGGAATGGAAACATATAGCAAAAAGTATGGCGAAAGAAATTAATTTACTAAGGCACAAGGCAATCTAACGACAAACATGTGTTGCCTGCGATAAATTTTGAGGACAAATGAAATGACTGAAAACAACGAAGCCACTGAAACAAATACAGCAGACGCTGTAGCAGGTCAAAACAATGTGCCTGTTATGCGTCAGTTTACCCGTGACGATGCTAGAGAGTTATTTTCCAATTCAGGACTTAAATATGCAGATTTAACTAAATCAAATATTCAGAAGTTGAGAAATCTGATCAATCTTCGCATGAAAGAAAGTGGTGTGATGGATGGGACGTTTCGATGTAAACAAAGAGCTAAGTTTTGCTTGCTTGAAGATGGTTCAATTAGACACGCGGGATTACGTTGTAAATCGCATTATTTTGATGATCGAGAGGCTGTAAGCTTTAATCCAGATGGGTTTGTGGGATTTGCTGGTTGGTCAGATGATACCAATATCAAGCCTATACTTAATGGATTTAAAGATTGGATTGAGAACATTAAACCCTGACGTATAACTTTAAGGGTAACTTGCCACCGGAGGAAATATGACAGAAGGAATGATTTGCACAGAATGTGGAAGCACGCCATGCCATCCAGATTGCCCAAGCTTAGGTGGTCAGGTTGACCCGCCTGTTATGCGTCTGGATGCCCCCGAAGATTGGGACGATGATTGCAAAAATTTGTGGGTAAAGTTACAAAAAACTCAAGAAAGAATGAGAGAAGCACGCTTAGAAAAAAATGAAATGATCAGCAAATATAAAGAAGCATTGGAAAATATTAGGGAATATAATTTGATGCTACCTTTGCACACAAATGACCCGCACGCTCTACATTTTAATGAGCAGATAGAATTTTGGTGTCAGAAGATATTAGACGCATAACATTAGAATATACGGAGCGTGCAAGGTATGGCTTATAAAAAGCGCAACAAAATGTCAGAAAAATACGCCAATATGCGTAAAGCCAAAGAGCAAAAACGGCTAGAAGGGCCGGCACCAGACTACCCTCCTATTCTACCTAATTTACGTCGAAAAATAATCATCATTGATTACGATTTCGGCGAAGTCACACACGAAATAAATCTATATCGCACAGGCAGAATTGATCAATACAAAGCAGTTGCCGACGGCAAGCCCTGGAAAGCGCGAATAGGCTGGAGCAAAATACTAGAGGGTTTACGCAAAAGTTTCATCCGAGTTCACGCAACCACAGAGTGATATAATATGCTAATAACATTACAGGAATGGGATAAAAAAATATTTAGCCAAACGCACAGCCTTCGTACGCTGAGAAGCTGGGCGCGAACCGGACAAATATACCCACCACCAAAAAAAGTTGGCAGAAAATATCAAGTGGAAGAAACTGCTAGATATATCGGATTACAAAAACCCCACGAAACCATTGAAGACCCAATCGTCAACAAAATACTACAAAGTGTAAAAGCAGCCTAAAAAAAGAGAATATCATGTCACCACGCCCACGAAACAACAAAAATGACACAGTAGACAATTTGTATAGCAGCCTCGACAAACGCACTGGAAAAATATACTGGCAATACAAAGATATTCGCAACGGAAATTTTCACGGACTCGGCGATAACGCCGCACTAGCAAAATCACGAGCACGACAACTCAATGCAATCATCTACGCGCAAATCGCCGAATTACGAATCCAAGCAATTGCAGACGAAACTACACCAAAATCAAAAACCATACGGCTAGAAAAATTTGAAGAAAGCTACAAGGAAATATGCATAAAACGAGGATTAAAACCCAACACTCTTAGATCACGATTCAGCATACTTAAAAATGTCGTATCAAATCTAGGAAAACTTCCCATGGACACAATTACAGTCAAACATGCAAACGCTTGCTTAAAAACCTACACTGATCAAGACAAACAACGCATGGCGCAATCTGTCCGATCCACGATGATCGACGTATGGAAAGATGCAAAGTCAGAGGGAGTACTATCACCCAATCATCCAAATGTATGGGAAACCACCCGAAACCCAACCGCAAAAGTTAAACGTGCCCGTCTAAACAACATCGACGAATTCAACGCAATACTCACTCAGGCGTCACACAAAGACCTCTGGGAAGCCAACGCCATGCTACTAGCACTCGTCACCGGACAAGGACGAGAAGACCTAGCCTTGGCACAATTCAAGCGCAAAACCGATTGGCACAAACAATGGAAAGCATACATGGAAGGCGAAAGCCAAATTATGCCCTACTCATTTATCGAAGACGATCACTACCACGCAACCCGGCAAAAAACTGGGGCCATGATAAAGATCCCACTCAACCTAACATTAGAAGCACTCAACCTGTCTGTGGGTGACGTAATCAAGCGATGCAAGACTACTGGCACCATATCCCCCTACATCATCCATCACACATTCAGTCGCGCATACAACAACCCAGGCGACCCAGTTTGGAAAGACACCATCTCAAAAATGTTTACCCGCTGTCGAAACAAAACCGAATTAGAATGGATAGGCAAAGAACCCCCAACATTTCACGAAATTCGATCACTATCAGAACGACTTTACAAAGAACAAGGAATAGACACCCAAAAACTATTGGGTCACAAAGATGAAAGAACTACCAAAAAATATGATGATATCCGTGGTGGAGATTGGTTGAGCTTGGTGGTTTAATCAATCATTAAAACCAACAATTAGTAAACTTACTTATTTCCAATATCTGTCTTATTAAGCATCACACTAGAAACATAATCATTTCTCACCGATACAACTAACGAGTTAGTATCAGCCACATGTATTTCCGGTAATTTTTCAGAATCTACAAGAGGATCACAAACATCATTATCATTTTTTATATACGATTCAAATATTGATATATACTCATCTGAGAAACCAGCTGACTTAAGAGTTTTACTAATACTATCCATTTTATTTCCCCTTCGATGAACCAAGTGTATTATCGATTCTTAATAAACAATAATCACTTGAAATAAACATTTTATAAATACCAGTATTTTCAAAACACCAGTAGGTTAACGCCCAAAACCTTCTTATAGCCCTATCTAATCCATCAATACTTTCAGAATGTGTAATTTTAAGTCGACACTCTGACCACGCTATCTCTCGCGTTATACCTCTACTATGAGTCTTCCACTTACCATGATCACATAATTTACTTGCAATTTCATTTGCTCTTTTTTCTTTTTCGTTTTCCGTAACCACAGCACCTGATGTTTCATGTTTTTCCCATGTCTTAAATTTATAATCACGAAGATAATCGGTAACTAACTCAATAGAATATTTACTAGCATTTATAGCATTACCAATTTCTTTTCCGTCAATCTGCTTAAGTATTTGTAAATCAGTCCAAGGAGGGTTTTGACCTTTTTTAAGAAGGTCCTCACCTCTATTTTGTATATCCGCAATAAGCGAAAGTACCGCTTGTGCTGGGACATAAAATCCATTTTTATCCGGTATTTGCGGATCAATCGGGCCAATATAAGAATTTGGCGTCATAATAATTTCATCACCAGACATTACAAATATTGTGCCAGCACTCATCGCAATGTTTGGAATAATAAATGTTACATTTTTAAAATTGTTTCGGATTTTCTCAACAAATTTAGCAACCTGCTGCCCAGAACCTCCTGGAGTAACCAGTACAATATCAAGCTCTTCAGAGTCCCCCACACAAGATATCAATTCATTAAAGGGAAGATCATCATCCGCATTAATAGATGTAGATTGCTTAATACTTTGGTTTACTACATTAGCCAAATAACAAACTATGGGCCTTCCTCTAATAGCTGATATCTCTGCTAATGACTTACGAATATCTCCTGCAACATCAATTTTCACAGGATCATTAAGAGAAAGCAAACTCTCAAATTCCCTTCCATCCTTCATATTGTCCAACAAAGATGTTGAAATCGGCAAAGCTGATTTAGGGTGTATTGACGAATTATTGCTACCTTCTCTATTTCGTTTGTTACGTCTATTTTTAGCCATTTTAATCACACCTATTCAAAACAATGCTTAAAAAGTCGAATTAAATTGTAAAAATTTCATGACGAAATAACAAAAAATAGCTATATATTAAGTGTTATCGGCACCAATAAAATTTATTTAACAATTACCACGCGAAAACTATACAACCAATAAGTGAGATTTGGTTACAATGTGATGGTAAGGTAGCAAACTTCTCATCAAAATAAAAGACAACATATTGGAAACGACAGAGAAACAAAGAAAGCCATATAGTCTAAAATATAAAATATTTAACTAGTTGGTTTTGGGGGGATTTTGGAGGAGTTTTGGAGAAAGCCTAACATATTGATTTTAAATAGGAATAATGCTTGACGTATGTTACCCATGCACACGAATAAAACCCTAGTTTTTTTCATAAATTTCATACTCTTACAGTTATCAACTATACTATTCAATAGGCCAGAAACCTGCATTTATGTCCTAATGCTATCAAACACTTACATTATAGTTTTGGGGAAGAAATTGCGCACCTTAATTTTTATACTCTCAATATTTCACTGCTATCAATTACATTCCGCAGAACAGTACGGGCCATACAATGCTGACATTATAAGAGTAATTGACGGCGATACAGTTGATGTTAATTTATACGTTTATCCAGGGCAAATTAACAAAACACGATTGAGATTGGCACTTATCGATACTCCTGAATTAAAATCAAAACAGACCTGCGAGCGCGAACTCGCTAAAAAAGCCAAGGAATTTACCATTAAATTTTTGGCAGAGGGAAAAGCAAAAGTAACAATAAATGGAATGGGGCGTTATGGAAGACCATTAGCAAACATCTATATTAATGGTTACAATCTAAGCAGCAGATTACTCGATGAAAATTTGGCACGAAAATACCAACCAATAAAAAAACTCAGAAATAAATGGTGTGAAAATTAGACTAACTTAACCACTTCCCAGCTCCTGTCCATACAAACTCATGAATCCGATATAACTAAAACGGGATTTTGGGAATAAATCTCACATTACCCAAGAATTGAAAAATGCCCCTATAAAAACAAACAATTATAAGATCTTCAAATTTTCACTATATTTAATTCAATTAACTAATTTAATCGCAGGATGCAAAGCAACACATAAAAGGATAACCATCTATGAGGTGATATTATTTATGTTTTTTAAAAAAAAGAATATTTTTAAAAACCAAACACTACGTCAACGTATCCTAGTTACAATAGAAAATGGCCAAATATCAGATATAAAGATAGTCCCAAATGAAAGCTACATTGCAAATAAAAAAAACATAAATACCGTCATTGCGCACTTAGGCCTAACAAATCCTACTATTAAAAAACCAACTAACCACCATTAAAACCATCGATACAAGCCCGGTAATACGACAGATTAGCATGCGCTTGCCGGGCAAATTGTGTCTGATCAAGAATAAATTTAACTAAAAACTCACCATCTTGAGCAGGAAAGCCTACCCACCAGGCTTGACCATTATCAATCACCGGCCTTGGCGACAACGGCGGAACGATTACCTGAGTTATTGACGGTGGCGCAGGACAAAGGATCTTCGTGTGTTGGTATCTGACCTCGGGTCGAGGCTTCGAGGTTGTCGAGCAACTGATTAAAGCTAGACTGCATACAAACAGCAAGGCGATCTGTATCGTCCATCGCCCACTGCTCAAAATGTTTTGCAAATTGTACTGCATTGAATTGCCCCTCCAACTTCGCGTGATCTTTTTTAACACGATCAAGTTCGCTCGATGTATCCACTAAAGCGATCGAATACGCGTTAACAGCATTAAGCATTTGATCAGATTCAGCCGTTTTTACATCAAGCATTTCACTAAGTCGTTTATTTTCAATCTCAACAACCAAATGCTTTTGATTAATGTCATTGATATACTGCCAACCAAAATACCCCACACTAAATACCAAACCAATACCAAGTAAAGCCAATACATACTTTGATGACATCAATTTTTTAAATGCTAACTTTCCCAACCACGAACTAAGCATTTTTGTCTAATCGTTTTTCAAAATAACTTGACGTTAAAAAACCACCAACAATTGCGATAATTAACCGTTCGTATGTCCCTTCATCCATTTTTGACATATATAGCAATACTGTAAAAATGACTGCACATGCACATACCAAAAAATAGCGACGTGATAAAAATTTCTCTTTCATGAATAAGCCCTCGACATCCAACCCTTATATTTCTCATTTATCGGATTTTTCAACATACGTAAACGATAATGCCATGCCTGCTCAGCTTTCATGGTAGCCAGCAACACAACCGGATCAACACGATTAACCGCTTTCAACGTTTTAGAACCGACAACAAAATCCCACTTAACACGCTCACCCGCAGCCGCCAATGCATATTGTAAAACCTTAGCTGCAGATTTTGGTCGCATATTCACAACTAAATCAAAATACTTAATCGCAATGGATTCATTCAAAATCTCATCACAACGAAATTTCAACCAATAATCCCGATAATAAATATCCACAGCAGCACTACGAGAAAGGTTTTTAATATCAAGCTTAGGATATTGGCGTTGACTAATACCCCAGTTAGTCTCACCACCGAGATCATCAGGATCATTATTATGGCCACCCTCATGACCCAGTGTTTTCTCAACTGCAACATTAAAATGAGACATAAGCAAATCCAAAAATTAGCCCAATCAACACTGCCATTGCTAAACCACCCCAAGCCGTAAAACACCAGTCCATAATATCCACAGAGTGTTTATCCGGATGCATAGAGTCATAAACTTCTTTTGCAACACCAGCAATTGACGAAACAATAACAGACCAAACCAGAGCAACACTCCAAATCACACCGATATCCAACAATACAAAAAACATCACCAAAGCAATCAACGCACCCGCTTTAAAATGACTCCATTTATCTTTGGTAATCATCTAACCACCCACTTTTTTCAAGACCATAGGAAATGCCGAAAACGCAATTACACCCAAAATGAAAATACCAATAAATGTCTTCAAGAACGTGCTCTTAGTCTGCTTCCAGACTTCAAGCAGATCATCAATCCGTCGATGCGAGTCATAATGCTTTTGAGGCTCAATCCAAAATGAACTCAATTTACTGTCAAACTTATCAAACAGCTTGCAACTAATCCGCTCAACATCATCATCCGACAAACCAGCATGATTAAATTTCTCAAATAAACTTCCTGCTATTCGCTCAACATCACCATCGGATAAATCAACCATTCGGATACATCTCCTTTTTATGCGCCCATAAAAAAAGGCCACCGAAGTGACCTGAAAAAAAATAATAATCAATTTCTAAAAAGCTAACTTTTCGGCAATTCCCCAGTCAACTTCGTCACAAACCCGCCGCTACGAGTTAACGAATGATGAACACGCGTGATTTCATACGATCCATCAACATGATCGCGTAATTTCTTAACTTCCAGCTCAGCCAAACTACTTGCCATTGGCTCCCCGATAATCTCAATGTTCGCCGTAGATTCAAGTCGTTGTAAGCGCTTCAACCGAGTATCACAAATCTGCTTTGCCCGAGCCTCATTAGCCACATCACCCACAAACAAATTCGGCAATCCATTACCAGCGGTATAGCTTTTAGTGGTCGCGGTTGAGAGATCACGCCATTGAGCAGTAACTGACAAAAAACGTGTCTTATCAGTATTATCAAAATCCCAACGCAACAGATTTTTTTTAAATTCTGCAACAATCTTAGGCAGTAACTTACCCGTAGCAACACTGCGCTTACCACCTCGCTGACCAATCACCAAATGACCGGCACTGATTTTTATAAAACCATCATAAAACCGCACCCATTTATCCAGAAACTGCCAATCTGTTTGCTCCACCTGATCAACATGCACAAACGTAATTGCCGCTAAAAAATCATCCACAACTGCCGTATAGCCATATTCACCCGCAATCGTATCAGCAATGTCTTTTAACGAAACATCATCCCAACCTCGATTTTTTTTCGTCTTAAACGACTTACGCAAATCAACCGCAGTTGCATGAAAAACCATTTGCTGAGGTGGCCCACTCAAGCTAACACTTAACCCGGTAAAACTCCCCTGCTTAACGAGTGTCTGTCCCTCATAACCGATCTCAACGGCCAACACTACATCTTTACTTGGATAAACAATGTCGCCATCACGATCATCCAGTGTCAACTCCAACTTATCACTGGTACGATCCAACTCATCTATCACATCAATCTGCAACAAACGCTGCCGAAGAATCCGCGTCACATCATCATCATTTGCAACAACGCGATAAACCGGCTTCATATAAATCCCACAATTAACCAATAGAAGAGAAAAGGAAAACTAAAAAGGTAAATAATTGATATCATCGCCATAAGCAGATAACGCAATAGAAAAACCGACTTTCTTTGGCGTACCATCGGAATTAAAAATAGTTTGCTTCTCGACCACACGTGTAATCACCCAAAACCCATACGGTGTACCACGACCATCAATCAAGAATTGCTTCTTACCCAATCCTGCTATACTGCGCATCAATTCCAACTGTCCAAGGCCGCCCTTGTATTCTGGATAAATCAACCCATCAATGACGATCGAATCATCACCCTTACCCGTATATTGCCACGCCACATCAAGCCCCAACCTACGTTGCGCAGCCCAATCGTATTGAGACGTACGATTTAAACTTTGTGGACTAGCAGTATCCAAACTAAACATAAACGGGCCCAAAGCATATTGAATAGGCGAATTTCGCTTAAGATGATGAGCTATTGCCTCACCCAATAGACGAATCCTACCTGCATCGCCCGCAAGATTGCCAACACTGTCATAAACTTCGCTAAGACTACTAGTCATAAGCACTTTCCTCAGCGCGACGTCTAGTACGTTCAGAAACCGTTTCTATTTTTCGTACAACGATTTCCCCTATATCTTCCTCACTCATACCTTTCGATGGATAAATATTAAATTCGTTATTATTAGTGACTGTTTGCGGCGTATCGCCAAATAGTTTTTTCCACATAAACTCTGCAGGCGCATAACCCGCAGAATACATCATATCCCAAACACTAGAATCTTTCGTAATAGGCTCTGGCTCATCAAACAAACTTTTATAAACTACCTCACCGGTTTTGCCGTCATTGGCTTTACCCCCAAACTCCACAAATTTATCCAGTTTTTGAGCTGCACTGGTCAAACTATCACTCACCGACTCAATCACTGGTAAAAACTTATTTACCAGCGTTTCAGTCAAGGTCTTGAAATTATTCAACGCTTTATCAACCTTTGCCGGTGCAGAACGTACGAACTCAGCATATGTCTTGTCAGTAATATTCAGCGAATCGTTTTCCAGCTTATCCTTATCAACAGCAATCTCGTCAATTATTTTACTAAGCGCCTGAATACCCCGAATACCCTCATCACCAAACAAGGTTTGTAACTGGTCACGCGTTTCCTGATCCTGGTTTTCAAAACCACCAATTACCTGCTCCAGATCTTTAATCGTTGCTGCAAAATCCAACTTTCCACTTTCATCACGAAACAGTTCAAACCCCAGCTCATCAGATGCTTTTGGCAATTGCCGCAACGTCGCTGTTAAAGCCGTACCAGACAAAGAACCCCGTAAACCTGCATTATTCAAACGGCCCAACAACACCAGCCCTTCGGACAAATCCATACCCTGACCAATTAGCGCCGGTACCGCCGTTTTCAACGACTCACCCAGCTGAGCAAAGTCATCAAACTGATACTTAAATTGGGTTTGAGTTAGCAAATCACCAATGCGCCCCAGCTTCTCAGACTCCGCGCCCTTAAACTGATCACCCATAGTGTTAAATACCGTGGTCATCAACGAACCAACCTGCTGCGGCAAACCCCGCGTTAATGTCGCCACCTTCGCCACCGGCGCACTACCCACACGCGACACACCCGCACTCAAGCCACCCGAATTTAACGCATACTGAATACGCAACATATCCTCTGCACTCGTCAAGCCGTCCTGAGAAAATCGCTTGGCATGAGCCTTAGATCTTGCAAGCGCATCGTCTTTATCCTTGGCATTAAGCACTGTCCGTAAAAACACAGACTCACGCTCAAACCCTAACTTACCCCGCCCCGCATAAGCCAATCCCAAACCAGCACCAACACCAATCGCAGCACCACGACGTAAACGACCACCAATCTTCTGCCGACGCTGCAAGCGCCCAATACCCCGCTCTGCAGCAAAGGCACTTTTCGCCAACGCACGTTGCCGTCGAGTAACATTATCGGCGGTGATACCATACTTTTTCGCAGCACGCTCAGCACGATCAAACTGCCGCTGAGTTTCAGCCAACTTCTTATTAAAAGCATCTGTAACAACACGCCCGGATTTTTGCGATTTCTTTAACGCATCCAGCCGGGCTTTATACACCGATAAATTCTTAGCCGCAGTTAATCCCAAGCGCGAATCACGCAAGGTTTTACCCAGCTTTACTGCCGTATCATTAGCAGATTTAAATGAGCGCGAATAACTACGGTTTAACGTTGCGCCAATTTCAACGCCTGCGCTACGATTTGCCATACATTAATTCCCACTGATTCCGTGCCGATTGATACCACTCGAATAATTCATCAACTTTAAATTCATCCAACTCAGATTTTTGTTGATGATAAATTTGTGCAACTAGCCGACATGCTGATTTGATTTTCCCGACACTGACCCTGCCGGTGGGTCCAAAAAATCTGAATACGCCTTTTGAAACTGAATATAATCCGCTTCACGTAAAGACTCAATCACCTCACGGGTTGTATCGCACAAATTTGCAATCAACAACATCTCTTCACCCGCTGCACTATCCGTATGTTCCGCCGCCATTAACCGGTCTTTTACCAATGATGGTCGCATAGAAAACGACTTATGCTCCTCACCATTCACCGTCACCGGAAAATACAATGTAATTAATTTATTTTTCACCAAAATACTCCACTATTCTAAATCCAACAACACCACTAACTCCACAACCGCACAGCCGACGACTCAACAGAAGATACCGCCACCTCTGGCAACACTACCAACACACCCGCAGGCAACACAGCACCATACTCAGCAAGCCCAGGGTTTGCCGTAAGCACCTTTTCAACTACACCCTTTGTTTCGCCATAATGCACAAAACAAATATAATCAACCGTGTCGCCATCAACACTCAACACCGTGTTCGCATCGACAACATCACGAGACATAACAGCCTTGACATCCAACATGCCCTTAGCTGCCCATTGATAAAACCAACCAGCACCAAACCCTGATCCAGATATAACCGCATAGCGAATCATGACGATCTAGTATGACTTGTCGGTGTATTTGGATTATCCAGTGTCCCAGTGAAAGCCGGAGTCACCCCATCACGCCTTTTATACGTCATTGTCGCACCAAACTTAGTCCACTCACCCAGCAATGCAATCATTTCATATTGCGCTTGAGCCAACGTCATTGCTGCACCATCAGCAGCATAGGACTCGGCCATCACTTGAGACATCACCTCAAACCGATTCTCAACACTAAACTCCTTTAACACAGAATTAATTGCCACACCATCAACAATAGCACCACTCAACACAACACTATAATCTGCTCCCGCGACATAATAGCTATCAGCTGACAAATCAACAGTCACCATATGGACACCAGTCACGCCATTCCAATCTTTAGAAAAAGTAACCCCCACTGCTTTACCAACTGTATCGCCATCTTTATATACTGTGATCGTGCCATTAGTTGCCATCGTAGAACTGGCACCCGACGAATCACTCGTATTGAACTTAAAACGCAAAACAGCGTTTTCTGAAAAATCACCCAAATAATTCATGATAAAAGTCCCGAATTAACACCACTATTAACCAGCCCACCGTTAACCAACAACCTCGACCTAAAGGCACCCATACCTACACCACCGCCATCAGTAGCAGGATGATCAACAACCGTTAAATTTGTAGCAACAGCATCAGCTATAATTAAATCACTAGGATCATTAAACATTTCACAATAACTAACAACCGTTCCACCTAGTTCCGTTGGCAACAATCCCTCGTGATACAATAGAGCGTCATCTGCTGAGACAATACCATCTATTATTGTACACTTTGCTAGATGCCCATCCCAATAATAATCATTCGTAGTGCCGTCATTACCCCATACATAATTAGATGCATTGTCAGGACGTAATGTTCCTACCGGGGTTATTGTTTCTGTGACAGCAACAGATACGCCATCGATATAAACTATTGGATCATTACCAACACTCGAGTCGTCATACGTAACCACGCCTGAATGCCAACCATTTAAAACCGGCTGATCAACTGCCCATTCACCACTTGTTGTTGTGTATTCCCTACGAAATTTTAGTGTTGTACCTGATGCATATAAACGTTCTCGGGCTGGGTCTGTGCCTTCTCGTTTATCAAAAACACGACCTACACTTCCACCACCGTTACCTATTTGATAAAAAAAGAATAAATAGGATCTGAGTGTATTAGTAACATTTAACGTAGTTGTGAGTTTTGAATTCGCTCCGAATTGATATGCCATGTTATTGTGCTACATATTCTCGAGTATAGAATCTATTTTCTGTAACATCTGCACCAAATGTTGACCAACCAGGAATCATAATAAACACCCTATATTTGTCACCTGGAATTACCAAAGAACTAGTATGTTCAAATACTCCATTTACGTCCGTTGATTCTCCCGTATCGTAGATTGGTTTTATTTCTCTAGACAAATTAATCAACCAATACTTAAGCCCGGTTTGATTTGTCATTTTTACGCGACCCGTGCCGTTTGATGCTTGGGCCGTGAAACTAATAGTACCAGTTGATATTGGGCTTAACGATAATGTTAATACACTATTAGAATCAGTATTTTCGCCATCTGAAAATGTAATCGATATCGTTCCACAATCGCCCGTTTGATTGATGTCTGTAGCAGCGTATGATATAGATCCAGAATCTTCATTGGTTGAAGCTACACCACATGTTGTGCTATCAGTTATGCCAGTTATGATGACTGGTTCAGTGCCCGTGCTAGTTACTTGATGAAATTGTATTGCATCAATATTAATGTCATTTGGAAATGTGTTTGATGCAGTATGTGATACTGTTGCGTTACCAACATTTAATATCGGTGTACTCGATGCGATATCTATTTCTATACCGGAAATTTGAAACTTAGAATCTGAACCATCGCCTTTTTCAAACCCTAGCGTTAAATTGCCATCATTCACTGGGATGTTTGAGAGCAACATTGTATATGCTGACCACGGCGCACCACTGGCTTTGCAATTATCAAATTCATCTATTAGTAGAACGCCCTCAGCGCGAATATCATTTGTACGCGCTGGGTTGCCAAATTCATCAAATGAACCCGCAGAAGTGCAGGCACCTTTTATAACACCGTGGTAATTCTCAGGAGCAACTTTAACACGTACATCATAATTGCCGTCAGGCACAGGATAATTGCAACTAAATGTTCCGTTATAGCCACGCCACGTACGATACAACGCATCTTGTGTTGTCGTATTTAATATGTCATTTGCTGTAACTCCGATATATCCGAGCTGAGTACAATAACTAGTATTTTCCGCAGTAAATGTTACATCGACTACAACATCTGCACCTGCACCAAATTCATTTCGAAACGGAAAGGTCGAAATCTGCGTGGCGGGTGTGGATGAATCTGATATCGCACCAATCCCAGGTGTTAATACATGTCGTGTTACACCGAGATAATCGATTGATGCAGTTGTTAAATCAATAGAGCCGCTATCTGTTAGCTCTTCGGGTAATGTAGCATTACTCAATGTTTCCGTGGTCAATGGCGTTGCGGCTAATAATGACGAACTACCAGGGGATGGCGTTTTATCACTGTCCTCAGGTATGTTACCAACCGTAACCAAACCCCAGTCACCTGAATAATTTAACGACGCAGATCCTATAATATCATTTGTTCCCAAACAATCCGCATCGATCACTAAAAATTTGTCACCCGTAACTGGAGCCGCACTAAACGCAGTCGTGGTTAATCGCCCATTAGTGCTGTTGTACCCTGACACGGTTTGTGATTGACCGGCCAATGCTCCCGTCGTAAACTTTACAATCGCATTGTTCCAATAATTATTGGATTGCGTCAGGTCAGTATCAAACACCGTAGCTGTTGGACTGGCATCATTAACCACACCGTTACTATCCCAGTGATTATAATTTAACGTGATATCGTTATCGGTTATAATTTCGCAAAGCACTTGACTTTTTGTGTCGATAAATAAATTATTTTGTATTAATGATGTTTGCACTTCAGCTGCGTTTAAATTTTTCATTCCTACTGGCTGGAAGCAACCGGCACATGTGTTAAAAACATATTTAAATGACATTAGGTAACCCAATCCACGAGCGTTTGTTTGCACGTCTGCACGGAACCCATGATATGTATTTGCAATAAAATTATTGCGAATTAATATGTCTGTGGCATTACGAATCGGACTCGTGTCTTCAATGATAACAGTGATGCCATCACCGCCCCACGCTGTAGTATTAGAACGCCATTTTAAATAATCCGGATTTTCGGGGCCAACAATGACATTATTCTCAACCACGGCAGTGGATGTCTTATCAATATGTATATGTACGTATTTCCCGCCTGCTACCAAATTACGCGTGATGATACCGTTGTACGATTTAAATGCTGAGATGCCCTCACCCCACATATCGTAAAACGTATTATTTTCAAAGACGAAAAAATCGGAATCAACAGCAGTGTTGCACGTGGGATGATTTGGGCCAGCGCCTATACCATTTTCTGCTGCATGACCGCATTGAGTACTCAGAGAGTGTTTTATCGTACTGTAGTCTGAATAATTTAGCACGATCCCCTTGGCCGCAGGTCGAAACGATTCAACTTGAAAAAAATTGACGTAGCTAATTTCTGTGCCATTACCGCCTGTCGATCTAAAACTATCACCGCTTGAATATTCAACTCGAATATTACGTATATCTGTAAAACTTTTTGTTACCTGCAACAGCCCTTTATAGTAACTGTCTGGCTCAGCGCCGGTGTCTACAGATCCAACTAGCGGTGAAGATGGCCAATTATATGCGCCTTGTAAAACCGGCTTACTTAACGAACCGCAATCAGTACCGACCACGGCAGATCCACCCGACATGTAGTAGGAATCAACTAACGCTGCATTTCCTGCGCCTGTCGCGCCACCCCAGTCAACAACTAGTTGAGTCCCAGTCCATGTTCCATCGCATATAAAATACGCTTTATCGCTCACACTATTAATCGATGAGTTTACTTTGCCGATTGATTTCCACGGCCCGTTCGTGCCAGTAACATATTCGCCAGCCAATCCGTCATAACTATCATTTCCGTTTACCGCGTCAATATAATAACTTGCACTATATGCAATCGTGTTTGATAACGACAGTAGCATTAAACCAATATGAGAAAATATTTTTTTAAAATTTGGCGACATTAAATGCTCCGTTATATCTTAATTTAGTCATCATAACTTCCTAACCGTAAATAACTCTGTACAACCCAGCACAGCCGAACCGTTGTCATAGCCGCTCATTATTTTTAACAATGTTGATATGAATGATAAATTGGGTACACCGGATAATGTATCTGATTGCAACACATCATTAACGTACATCGTCATAACACCATTGATAAATCGATAACGAAAAACATAATCGTTTAACACTGTAATCGCTGCATCAGTTTGTATTGTGTGACCAGTACCACTATTTCGAATATCAAATCGGGCTTTTTGATCAATCGCGCCGATATACGACCTCATCTGATTATTACTATCATCACCGATACCAAATAAATGACGAGCTAAATTATTATCCTGACCTTGGTGATAATATTTTTGCGTAATTTCAAAATTTGAATCACCACCCAACCACTCTTCAATCAATATACGATTATCGCGAGTTTCAGCTGCTCCTAATGTTTCTATTAATGGCACTTGAAACGGTAGCTCTACAATTTGATTAGCCGCAAATCGCAGTTTCGAACCGGGTAAAACCTTTATATTTAAAAAAACACTATCAGACGACGGTATAACACTCTCTGCCGCATTATATGTGTATGTGACTCCAGATAAAGTTTTAGCTTCTGTACTCCCAACCCTCATAATTGGCGATCCCGCAAAAACTTTTACATACATAAAGCAAGAGTGAGGATTCGTATTTCCGACCGTTCCCCCAATATTAATAAATGAGTTACCTGTCGCTAACGTTGCGTCAATTTCTATCACATAGCCGTCACATTTGTTTATCAAATGTGGCGCATCAATTAAAAAATCTGGGTCATATACGCGACCCCAGGTTGTCGCTGGGTCAAATGTACCCTGATTTAAATTTATTAGTGCAACGTCAGGCTTGCAGTTGTAATTAGTGTTTTTGTTTGTGACACTTGGTGTGGCCTGGACACCCTTCATGATTCTTTTCGGTAAACTGGAAATACATAAGTCAGTAATCAATTGTTGTGCGGCGTTTGTCGTGTGTAATCCATCCCCAGAATCAAATTCAGCCAATAAATTAACGGTTCCAGGGTCTCTAAGCAGATCATAAATACCAATGAGAATTGCATCTACTGTATGCACCCATCCACGCAGAAGCACATGGTATTCATCAACCTTTGCTTGTATCTCTGATGTCCATGCGGGACTGGTTCGATTACCCGACGGAGGCAAATCAAAGATAAAGAATTTTACGCCTGCAGCTTTTGCAATTGCATACATCGATTGCGCTGCAGACAATAATTCTGCTGGCGTTGTTGATGAATAAAGATCATTTATTCCCCCGTTTACGAACACTGTGCCATAATCATGTGCGGCTAAATCGGTAGCAAAATTAGCACCGATATCACCTGTTAACTTCTGTCCCGCTCGGCCGATACCGTGGAAAGTACCTGTATATGCAGGTGTTGTACGCATTAGTTGAGGCCAATCTGACGCCCCATTCGCAAACGAGTCCCCTGTACCCAAACAGAAGTCATATTTATTTTGCGGTTGATCTGTGAAAACTTCTAATGCAGATGTAGTGGCAATTTCGCCAGAGTTCCCAGCCGAGAATTGTTTTCCACCTTGTGAACTCACCGCGTCAGGAATTCTAATCCAATCACTAAACGGTACTGACAAATTAGTAACACGTTGCAACATGGGCTTTGTAAAGCTCATCGTAATTTCTGATGATGTTACACCTGTCGTTCCCAAACCAATGCGAATATTACGATTTTCCTCTGTTGTGCCAGCAGTGAATCTAACACCAAATCGCCCCGCGTCTGTACTTGTTACGTTATAGTCGATATCACCGGCCGAAATTGATGTTGCTGCTACATGCATGCGCGCCTGATTCGAAGCAGTACCAATATCGCACGATAGTATTTCAATTGAGAAAACGTAGACTTCACCGGCAATAAAATCACCTTTAATCTCAACAAAAGCACGTCCGCCGATTGGCGCATAACACGTTGCTATCGCATTATTCGTCCCTGACAGAGTGACTACCCCACCAGTGATTTCCTGCGCTGTCCAGGTGTCAAACGACTCTGAGTGCTGGATAGTTGAAATATCTAAAATGGAAACACTATCACCAATTGCATTGTTTAAATTGTGGCGATATCGACTTGGCTCATCGAAATACGCGGTACTTGAATCTATATTTGTTATGTTGCGAGCCAAGCTTTTTTCAAGCGCAAAATTCCACGCGCCCTTAGCTACGACTAACGCCCCTATTTCGTTGAGATGTAACGGATCATCATCAGCCCGCAGTGATTTCGGCGGTACATCATTATTAAAATCGATAACATCTTGCGTTAGTGACGGATTATATGCGTTTACAACAGTTGATCGAGCGTCATAGCAGTTATTGGGATAGTTAGTAAGGAGATAGTCATTGATTATCTTAGCGTTGTTATAACCGCCACCACCGACGTGATCCCACGGATTATAGTCACCGTTTAAAATCGTAAAAATAATAAAGTGATTGTGACCGATAGCGGCAATCATTGCTTCGATATCAGCAATAACCTGCGGTGGATTTTCGTAATTATTTCTACCGAGCCACAGCAAAACTAGTCGATTGAAATGCTCTGTTCCTTCGTCAAACCTTGTTTTTACTTCGTAAGATTTCTCACCGCCACCGCCATATTTGAAAGCGGGGCCAAAAACTGATTCGAAATAATTCCCCAGCGCATTATTGCCTTGCGCAACCATACTATCGCCCCAGATTTCTACTCCATCAAACCGAGGTTTAGTTGTGAAATTTTTTACACCAAGAACATTGCTCCCATGTTCTGCTGACTTAATCGATAAATTGCCCCATAGCGTGTAATGATTTGCAGTGGCAGAATTCGTTTCAACGGTAATATATGCCTCAGTTCCAGTCGCAACAAAAAGACCGCTTTTAGACGTGGTGCTAGCGATATTACCGCTGTCATATATATCACCAGCGCCTGGCGTTGTCCCTATCCGTAATTTCCCGCCGGCGATATCTTTTTCAAAATCGCCTGAAACAACATAATTGTGATTTACTTTTGTCGATACTAATTGATAAGCTTTCGCGGCTGACGCATCATTGTTAGCAACTTTTAACTGACCGGATTCAACAGATAATATCGACTCAGAATCAAAAGCCGTCCACGAATTCGCGTTGTTAATAAATGATCCATTGCTTACAAGCTCGGAACCAACACCAACACCATAACTAACATATTTGTCAATATCAGCAAATGGAAATTCTAATTCTGCGTCATCGGAAGGAAAAAATGGCATAAAACCATGAAACGTTATACCAGAAACGGCCACGTTATCTTTTTCGTATATTCTAAACCTTACTGATGTAACCGTTGATCCAGGTTTGCGGTATATCACAAACCACTGGGGAGTACTGGTTACGGATATAGATTTGGTAGATGCACCGGTTGTTGGTGCAATATCTAGTATTCTTAAATTTAACTCCACATTTTCTGTATGCGAGAGTTCAACTAAAAAAGCTACTTTTTTCCCAGGGGGGATATTGTATTCGTTCGACCCGACATGGTTATTTGTATTAGACGATAAACTAAATGTTGTCGAACTATCTATAGTCGCGCCTGCGTGCCAAGTCCACTCATCTAAAGTTTCTGAGCTAGTGTGAGGTATACTCCAATTTTGAGTATCAGCGAGAATATTTCCTTCGATCCTGACGCCGTTATGCATTGATTGATTCGGTAACAAAGCATCAACCTGACGATTTTTGTAATCGTAAGTAGTACCGAGTTTGGCTTGTATATTTGTTGCAGCTAGACCCACATGTGGCAACATATCTCGCACAAACGGAAAATCCATGACGATATCGGGATCACGCGCCAACCCAAGCGCAAATAAATCAACATCTGATCCAAGACCTACGCCTATTCGTTTAACTTGCATTTAAACGTAACCCACCAAATCAGAATCAGAAACGCCATCTAATCCAGTCAAATGCACCTGATTGAAAAATCCTTGTATAGAATCTCTTGGCGGAATTTTTCGAGATCGTGTGTTCCCCCACGCAGTTGTCACAGTGACCGTCGCTTCCACAGATGCTGTGTTTTCGATAATTCTCAAAGTCACTATCATCGGCTCGGCATCAATGTTCGTTATTTCTTCCGTGTCCGACAATTTGCCCGTCAATACAAAATCATCCATCGGTGGCACAGTCCAGAGATCCGAATTACCTGACAGTGGCCCATTAACTTTCATCACAGCACTCCAATAAATTTTCAGACAATAAAAAAGCCGCATACGCGGCTCCGTAACACTTAATAATAAAACGAACTACAACGCTACCTGCGCCAATTCATCCGCCAACTGATCAATGCCATCAATAAAACGAGTCCCTTTATCGAGATCGATATTATAAATTTCTTCGCCATCAACCATTAATATATAGCTGCGCCACGATACCTTCACCGTCGTCTGATTCTTTTGCCCAGGCTCCCAAGAGCCATTATCAGCCATCTTGATAATAACTCGCCCACTTGCCTTAACGGGTTTAGCCGGTTCTCCATCGCGTTTGTATGCGCCGTAAATTGTAATCGGCACGCCACTATTAATCGCCCCCGCCTTGCGCAACACAGACACCACCATACCCGCTAAGGTAAATTCTGATTCCATCTTTTCCAGACCCA
>Ga0316206_1001008_pt1 | contig 29190 bp, 23 predicted proteins | sample 6monthpyrite_MG_FD_204942 | JGI IMG/M metagenome (GOLD analysis project Ga0316206, IMG submission 204942) | Microbial mat bacterial communities from mineral coupon in-situ incubated in ocean water Damariscotta River, Maine, United States -... | ecosystem: Environmental > Aquatic > Marine >... | reverse complement strand
AACTCAATACTAAATACTTGTCTTTCTTGTTTTGCCATTTTCTCTCTCCTGGTGGCATAATGCCCCCTTTAGAGAGTGTGCGTCAAACTGGGGTAGGTTTAGTCTGACCCCTTGAACTTAAGTTTGGCCCTTTGGGGCTTACCAGGCCTTCTGCTTTGCGTAATTTGTTTTTTACATGCATTTTATTTGTCTGCTTACACGAAGCAATATTTACAGGGCACGGGTTAAGATGACGGAGCCGCCCTAGCCTGATAACCAGGTAATACTGGCATTACAGACAGGGCTTTAAACTTTTACTTATTTGAGCTTTTTCTTCTGCTCAGCAACTAAACCACTCCAGTCAAGCGGCGGGTAGTTTTTAACCAATGAAGCATCCTCCAGCCCGGCAAGTGCAGCTTGTTGTTGTTTTTTAGCCTTATCCGACAAGGTGAGTTGAAAACTGTCGATGATATTATTCATCAGCTCAATCATACTCTCTTCGCTGACCTCTTTGTCGAGCTGTTCTTTGGGTTTGTTAAACAAGCGAGTGGGATCAAATTTAACACTAGCCAGAATCTGATCGCTGAGTGTAAAAAACAAATGATAAGTCGTATTACGTACTATAGCGCCCTTATTTGGAGCGGTTTCAAATCGAGCTGCGACAACGGGTAGTTGTGTTAACGGCTGCCAATTTACTGGTGTCGTGTAGTGATATGACCCATCTGAGTTAATATGCTTGGCATTTAAGTGAGTTAAATAGTCTCCAACTATTTTTTCAAATGCACGGGGATGAAACAGGGAAAACTCCTGGTCAAAATTCACTGGCATGAAGAGCGTGATGTGCATTTCCAGTTCTGCCAAAGTACCTGTGAACCAGGGGCCATAAAAAGTCCAGAAGCGCCTGAATAATTGATAGTATTCCAGGTGATTCGGTGTTTCGTGATTATCATTATCAAAACAGCGGAAATGCGGGCGGATTGTTTCCGCCTGATAGTGACGTTCTGGAAGATACTCTTTGACTCTTTTAAAATAAGGCCGATGCTTTGGCGCTTTAAAGCTCAGCACCGTACCATCGAAGTCGCAACGAATTGTCTGGGCACGTGCAAAATTTGGCCCCTTGGGGCTTACCAGGCCCTCTGCTTTGCGTAATTTGTATTTTACATGCATTTTATAAGTCTACTTAATGTATTCCAGAATCAATATTTTTGAAGCTTGGTATTTTTCACACCATCAAAAATAGCTTTGCCGACAAAAAGTAACCCGCCGGCGAGGCCGACAAGCCCGGATGTGCTTACTGTAGCACCTGCAAAGCCAAAGGCTGCACCCGCTGCGGATAAACCAGCTACTGAGGCTTTAGCCGTTTTATTGCCCATTTTTTCATTTAATGTGAAGTGGCCTATAAACTCCTTGGGGTTGAGTGCGCCTGATTTTTTATCGAACTCAGTTAAACCTAGCGCACTGGCTGCCACAATAGCCTCTTTAGACATAGATGTGGGGTGGTTCATGTATATTGAATGACTTTCAAGGCTTACCCCTTTTTCGCGATGCAATATCTGCAAGGCACGAGTTAAAATGGCAGATCCGCCATAGTCTGAAAACCAGATAATGCCTTTTTGACTACGCGCTTGATACATTGTGTTAGCCAGTAACATGGCTGAATTAACGATATTTTTGTCTTTATCGGATGATAATGCGTCTTTGGCTTTTTTTAAGCCCATAATACCGCTGCCACCAGGTGTAAAGTGCAAATCAAAGCCATAAGTTTGTGTCGTGCCTTTTGTAGCCTCAACATCCATCAGGCTTTCATGTACAGCAGAGATTACCTTTGGTAGTGGTGATTCACTCATATCAGAAATAACAACGGGCCGGATATCAACTTTTGATACCTTGCCATCACTCAGAAACTCAGGCCTCTCTTTAATAAGCTGATTAACGCGCCACAACCCAGGTCTCTCAGCATGTTTCTGCTGTTCTTCGAATGCTTTATCAACATTCAACGTCTGCAATATAAACCCACCATCTGGATGCTCTTCAAGGCAAGCGGTAACACCAGGCAAGACTAGATAGAAAGCATCACCCTTGCCATATGCAATGCTGGTACCTTGTTTGATTATATGTTGTCTTTAGCGAGGCGGCCAGAGGTGAGGCCAACTATGGATTTAACTATTAAGTTTGCCCAGTAGTTACCATTGTTACTAAGCTTGATAAGATTGTTATAGGTTGGTAAAACACGGTTAGAAAATAATATTTATCTACCACTGGCTTTACCCGCAATGATGGTAGTGCCTTCTCTTACTTTAAGTCGATTTGCTGTTAGCATAAAGATTAATTCCCTTATTTGAAATTTAACTGATCCTAGAAAGCGATAAATACTATCATGTTTCGAGCGTATCTAAGAAGTGATATTGAAATATTCATTTCAAATAAATACTAAACATCATGTTTTGCTTATATATTAAAGCGTGAACTAACGAAAATAATCCATAGCCATACTTTTAAAATAAAAAAGAGTAGCATCAATGATACCAGAGACAAATGAGCTTGAAACCCGGGCCAGTGAAACCCGGTCCAGTGAAATCCGGGCCATGAAATCCGGGCCAGAGAACATTTATTTCCAATACACTCAATACCCAACCAAATAAACGCCCTTGCTCTCCTCAACTTTTGGTCAACCCGGCATTTCCATCCTGGTTTGTCGAGTTGTGATTTCATCATTTTTAGCTTTAAAATATGAACGACCTATAACGAGCTAATGATTTAACGCTTCTCTTATTTCGTGCAAGATATCTTCATCTAAGTGCTCGCGAAATATTTTCCTATATACTTTTAATTGTTGCTCTGTTTCAGTGGCCATCTGAAGATACAAAGGGTGCTTTTCAAAAGGCGGCTATTATTTTCCTGTGAATCACCCTGTGAATCATCCCGGGCATTAACACTATAACTGGACTATTGATACTCACCCGGATGCGTTATCATTTTTTGCGCGTACCGGGTTCATTTCTATATAACGCATACAGGTTAACCAATACGCATCGTTATCAACCAGGCTTGATTTAAAACACCGTTTTAAATCATATTTGCAGTAAACTAAGGCGTAAAGAAACCATAAATCTCAAGATGTGAAACTATTAATGAAAGGCATTCGTTTAAATTTATTAATAACGGCGTTATTAATGATTCTTCTTGGCGCAGGCGCCTGGGCCATTCAGGCCAATATTGCTAAAAATACACAGGTAGAAATCAGCCGTACGCTTACAACAATAAGAGATACAACTCATCTGGCAGTCAAAACCTGGTTTAAAGACCACATAGCCACTGGAGCAGCGTGGGCAGATACTCAAAAAATACAGGAGTCAACACTACAGCTATTGGCACAAGCACCTGATAAAAACAGATTACTTAATTCACCCGCCCAACAAACACTACGTGAATGGTTTAAAACCATCCATAAAGTAACACGTTATAGAGGCTACTTTATCGTTGGACCTAATAACATAAACCTGGCATCTAGCCGCGATCAAAATGTAGGCGTGGAAAATTTACTTACTGCGCAGCTGGATTTCTTAGCGGGTGTGTGGGCAGGCCAACCAGCTGTTAGTTTACCCATAAAATCAGATGTTCCTCTATTAAACAACAAAGGCGTGCTGGTAAGTGGCTCTCCATCCATGTTTGTTGCTGCACCGATTCGTAGTAATAAAGGCGAGATCATAGCAATATTTATGTTTCGCCTGGATCCTGAAGAAGGCTTCACCAATGTCTTATCTCAGGGAAGTTTTGGAGAGACTGGTGAAACCTATGCATTTGATGGCAAGGGAAAGCTTATTAGTAAGAGTCGATTTGATGAGCAGTTACGCAACATTAAGCTTATTCCTGGCGAAGAAAAAAGCATTTTAAATATTGAACTACGTAACCCGGGCGTTAATCTAATCGAAGGCGAAAAGCCAACACTTCCTCGAAGTAAACAACCGCTTACTTTGATGGCTATGTCAGCCATCAAAGGTGAGACCAACACCAATCTTAACAGCTACCTCGACTACCGGGGCACCCCGGTAGTCGGTGCCTGGATATGGGATAACAATATAGGCTTAGGAATTGCGACAGAAATCAACGCAGAGGAAGCCTATCAAACATTTAGTCATTCACAACTTGCCATAATATTCTTCACACTTTTTTCATTTACACTCTTAATTGGCCTGGCTGTGATATATACCATGTTTAGTGAACGCAAAGAAGTTGAGATTGAACTTCGACGTGCCGCCACGGTATTTGATAATACCGATGAAGGAATAGTCGTAACAGATGCTGAAATTAATATTGTTTTAGTGAATAAAGCATTCACCGCTATTACTGGTTACAAGCTTGAAGAAGTGCTTGGAAGGAATCCACGCCTTCAACAATCAGGGCACCACGACCTGGCATTTTACAAAATCATGTGGGATACCATAGTAAAAGACGGCCAATGGCGTGGGCAATTATGGAATCGAAAAAAAAATGGCGATATCTACCCTGCCTGGGAAAACATCAGTAGTGTAAAAAATGCAGAGGGTCAGATCACCAACTATGTCGCAATATTTTCTGACATCAGCACCCTGAAAGAATCTGAAGAACGTTTAGAGCACCTTGCCCATCATGATATCTTAACTGGCCTGCCCAATCGACTGCGCTTCACAGCAAATTTAGAACAGGCAATTGAAGCTGCAAAACGTCACACACAAAAAGTTGCATTGCTGTTTCTCGATGTAGATAGATTCAAATATATAAATGACACACTTGGGCATGACATTGGCGACAAACTATTAATAGAGTTTTCTAAACGATTGAAAAACTGCGTACGCGCAGAAGATACTGTTGCTCGTCTGGGTGGAGATGAGTTCACTATAGTATTAACCGAAATTGAACATGCCGAAGATGCATGTTTAATTTCGGACAAAATTGTTAAAGCTATTCGTAAACAATTTATATTTGGTAAACATGCCATTGATACTTCGACGAGTATCGGTATCAGTATTTTTCCAGACAACGCGAACAATTATGAAGAGTTAATGAGGACAGCCGATACCGCGATGTACCATGCAAAGGCAACAGGGAGAAACCGCTACCAGTATTTCAATGACGAGCTGGCAACACAACTAATTACACATTCATTAATAGAAAAAGGCCTACAAGCAGCGCTAAAAAACAATGAATTTGTATTACACTATCAACCTCAGATTAATTTAAGCAATGGAAAAATCGCCGGTGTTGAGGCCTTAATAAGATGGAATCATCCTGATCACGGCCAGCTGCTACCTGATGCTTTTATTAAAATTGCGGATGACTCGAATTTGATCGACATGATCAGTGAATGGGTTTTACGCACAGCCATTAATGACTACAAAAGCTGGTCAGTAGAAAGTTCATCTGTACCACGAATCGCTGTAAATATTACAGGACGTCAGATTTCAAGAGAAAAAAGCATTAAACACATATTAGACCTGTTAGATGAACTGGCATTAGCCCCCAACATTCTACAGCTGGATCTTGAGATAACAGAAACGGCGCTTGAGCGTATTAATTTCACTATTGATATCATTAACACACTAAAAAAACGGGGTGTTATGTTTGCCATAGATGATTTCGGCACCGGGCATTCATCACTTAGCCGCTTAAAGTATTTGCCAGTAGACACATTAAAAATTGACAAATCCTTTATACACGACATTTCAATTGATGAAGATGATAAAGCAATAACTACAGCCATTCTCGCTCTGGCGCATAGTCTGGGTTTACGTGTTATTGGTGAAGGCGTAGAAACAAAATCACAACTTGATATACTGCGTGAACTCGGATGCGACGAAGTTCAGGGCTTTTATTATAGTAAACCGGTACCTGCCAATGAGATTACTCCCTTACTAGAAAAATCATTCAATATATAATAAAATGCATGTGGTCAGTACGACCCGCAATCAGTTGCATTGTTTTTGATCGCTTATCAAACTGTTCTTCAATCATCTTCTAATACATGATACTAATCATGAAAACAAACATCGAATTAGTGCAACAAATTAATTTGTAGTACTATATTTGGCCTATTCACTCTGAATAGTTTATTAATTATGGAATATCAAGAATGGAAATTAAAAATTCAGTTGGTAACGGTGGCATCCTGAAAGGGCCAGATGTGGGTATTATTCAAAAGAAAATTAATCAGCAATACCGTGTAAACACACAGTTTAAAGCAGCACTCGATAAAAAAATTGAAATTTACAAGCCAGGTAAAGCTTTGAAGGTTGACAATGACTGTGGCACAAAGACGATTGATAGCATCAAATTATTTCAAAAAATCGTGCTTAAGTGGAACAATACTGACGGAAAAGTTGATCCGGGAGGTGCAACCTGGAAAGCTCTCAACGGTAATGTAGCAAACGCTCAACACATTGTTAAAAAGAGTGGGAAATACGTTAAACTGAGTCAGTGGGAGTATCCAAACACAAAAATTGGTAACTCAACAAAATATTCAATTCGTCAAATCGGTTGCACTTTAACTACTTTGACTATGGCCGCTACCGCTATCGGTAACCCAACTAAACATTGGCCAGATAACCTGCTTCCAAAAGATCTTACCCCGGTTAAGGCCAATGACATTCTCAAAAAGAGCGGTGCTTTTGCAAATGGTGGTGAAATGCTAGTGAGCTCAGGCGCAAGTGCATTAGGTATGACCTACAAAGAGTTTGGCCGCAATAGTAATTTAACCAGTCAGGATATGACTCTACTAAAAGATCATCTTGGTAAAGGCTACCCTGTCGCCGCTCATGTAGATTACAAAGATAAAGACAATACTGCTGATGATTTAGGCGATCACTGGATATTGGTTGTACGCGCTAACTCCGATGGTAGTTTCGCTGCAATTGACCCTATGTTTGGCGGAGAAATCAAACTTAAAGCGACTGCAAATCAAAATGCACGATACAAAGGTGATCGAGCAAAAGAAAAAACAGGCGTTTTATTTGGTTATAAAAGTGGCCAGGATAAAAAAGCAGGGCCCAAGACACAACGTAACCAGCAAAAATATATCGTAGTGCGCTTTGGTTTGCTTACGCCAGTTCAGAATGAACCACTTATTACTCAAATGTGCATAGCGCCATCACAGTCATACAACTCGGGTGTTGCGGGTTTTAGTTTAGAATCTTTAATTTTACAAAACTAAAACACCTATATATTAACAAGTTTATTGCAACATCAACCTGGATTTAAAATGCGTCATTATTTCGGTTTATTCCTTTTATTAATGCTTTGTAGTTGCAGTAATGACACACAAGCTGAAAAACCTCATGCAGTGAAAAGCGTGACCGCAATTGATATCAAAGCCAAAAATATTATCGCGCTAAATCACAGCAACTGCTTGCTATCAGAAAAGTCTGAAATTTTCTGTTGGGAGGCAAAAAAACAAGGCCCTGTACAGGCAGGTGAATTAAAACAGGTTGATCTTGGTGGTAATAAAGCGCTTAACATTTACGGCAACTCAGGTGACGAGCATTACTTTAATACGGGCTACCATGGCTGCGCTCTCTTAGAAAACAACAGTATTCGTTGTTGGGGGAAAATATCCGAGGATAGTGTATTTGATGCCGATTCAATATTTGATACACCTTCCAGAAAAGAAAACAATGATTTAATAGCCAGTTACGCGGTAAAAAAATCTATTTTAAAAAAAATGGGACGCATAAAAAAGCTGGTTACCAATCATGGCGTAGTTTGCTCCATAGATAATAAAAACACGCTCTATTGCCCTCATCCGCACCTGGCATTTTTAAATGGTAAAGCGGATATTAAATCTGCTGTTATTGGAGAAATACTCAGCTGCCTGCAAAACACTGAAGATGAAATAGAATGCTATGACATGCGGGGTGGCTCTGACAAAAAACCCGTTTATTTAAATATAAACGGTGAATCCTGGCCAAAATATTTCGATTTTAGATATGTTTATTCTGCTGGCATCACCTTTATAGCAAATAATGGTGGCGCACTTTATTGGCAAGGCAGCATTCCCCAATGGGATAAATTTCCTGGTGTTTATGGCATTGAATCATCACCGATAAAGCTCGCTAAAAACGTAAAGGCAACTGCGATTCACATGTCGGAGACAACCACCTGCCTTCAGTTAGATGATGGTAGTGCTACCTGCTGGGGACAACCTATAGGCGAAAATAATGCTAAAGGTATAATTTCAGCCCCAGGCTTAATAGTGAAGTTTAATAATCGAAAAATCATTGATATTGCTCTTGGATTAACGAGCAACTGCTTTTTACTGAGTGACAGTACGATTGAATGCTTTATTCCTTGAAGCCCGTATTTAAGAATTCTACATAAATTCAGATCCACAAAAGTGCACTACTGAATTTCATACATGAGACTTACACTGAAAAATCATGCACACCTTTTTAAGAACAAAGGACAAAGGGGTCAAGTCGCTTTCTTTATAACATACAATTTTATCATCTTGATTTCCTTACCCATCTTATCATTATCTTTTAAATGACTGCACATTTTAGACGTTATAAAACTATTCGACCTAGATTACCTTGTGGTGTTTGTAGCAACAAATGTTAATGATTGCCCATCAAACAATAAGCATGCACTATCAAACCTAAACGCTAACAGGCTTCTCCTGGCGTATCTAAAAAAGCAGCATAATATTCAGCTGAATGAAAAATCAACTGCCGCCCCCTTTGCTTGCGTTACCTTTATTTGCTACCTATTTGTAATTTGAGACTGGAAACCCGGTCAGGAAAACTGCGAACGAAACCCGGGATAGAGGAAACCCGGTGTTTTGTGGGGCGGGTTTTATAATAGAGTTTTAGTTTTATGAGGGCTTTAATCCTCCGCTTTGTTTGGAAAGATCATTTTTTCGTAGAGTGTGACATGAATGCAATTACTCAGTCTTGAACCAGGATACTATTACAAAGTTTTATTACTAGATGTTTTGTCTCTAGAAAGTAATAACTAAAGGAATCGGCTACCTCACACGTAGCTTGATATTAATATCTCTTTGGAGTTTGTAATGAAAGGTAACATTTTAGTCCCATTTATACCTGCGGTACTGCTATTTTCAACGGCAGTGCAGTCGCAGAGCTCATATCTCAGTACCTGGGGCAGCATATACCCTGACTCAACATCTGAGAGTGATGGTAGTTGCCAGTTATGTCACACTGCTAGCACACTAACCCTTAACTTTTATGGCCAGGCCATTTGCTCTTCAAATGCGAGTAGTATCTCTGATAAAATAATGGCCGTTGAGGGACTCGATTCAGATTCAGACCCTACCGGTTCTGACAATATCACCGAAATTAACGCTAACACTCAACCTGGCTGGACACCGGGCGGTGTTAATTTAACTTATTCACGATCAACTTGTGCAGCAACAGGTAATGTTGAATTTCCACCTAGTTTTATTCCTGCCCCTTTAGATCCTCCAGCTGACAACCAACCACCAGTAGCAGATGCTAATGGCCCGTATAGTGGCACACTTAATGTATCACTTAGCTTCGATGGCTCGGCTTCCAGTGACGCGGACGGAACCATCGTCTCCTACAGTTGGGACTTTGGTGACGGTAACACGGGTAGCGGCGTAACACCCATGCATACATATTTAACCAATGGAACATTTACCGTTACTCTTATTGTGACGGATGATATTGGTGACACGGGAACTGCAACCTCAAGTGCCAATATTGGCCTGGGTAACCAGCCTCCTGTTGCAAATACGGATGGTCCATATAGTGGTATTGCGGGTGTCGCTGTGGCACTTGATGGCTCAATGTCTAGTGATCCGGATGGCAGCATTATTTCCTACACCTGGGATTTTGGTGACGGCACTAGCGGAACAGGTGCAAGCACAACACACACCTATGCTTCAGCAAATCTTTATAACGTAAGCTTGACAGTAATGGATGACACTGGGGCAACTGACTCAATTGCAACCACGGCAACCATTACAGCTGCACCGGTTAATCAACTTCCTGTGGCGGATGCAAATGGCCCGTATAGTGGAATTGCCGGTAGCCCTGTGACATTTGATGGCAGCGCTTCAAATGACCCGGATGGAAGCATAGCTTCTTACAGCTGGGACTTCGGTGATGGTAACTCAGGCACTGGCGTAACACCGAGTCACACGTACACAATTGATGGTAATTATACTGTTAGTCTAACCGTGACCGATAATGAAGGTGCAACAGGTTCAGACACCTCTACTGCTTCTATTGGTGCAGTTAACCAACCACCGGTAGCAGACCCGAATGGACCGTACACAGGAACCGTGAGTGTTGCTGTAACGTTTGACGGAACTGCCTCCAATGATCCTGATGGAACTATCTCCTCATACAGCTGGGACTTTGGTGACGGTAACACCGCTACAGGTGCAACACCTGTTCACACGTATATAGCGAGCGGAAACTACACCGTTACACTAGTGGTAACAGATGATGCGGGTGATAGTGACTCAGCCACTACTAGCGCCACAATCGGTACAGGTAATCAACCACCGATAGCTGATGCTAATGAGCCCTATAGTGGAACCGTGGGTGTTGCTGTCGTGTTTGATGGAAGCGCTTCAAATGATCCAGACGGAACCATCACCGCCTATAGTTGGGACTTTGGTGACGGCACTACCGGAGCTGGAACAAACTCAACTCACACCTATACAGCAGCAGGTACATATAACGTAACGTTGATCGTAACCGATGATACTGGCGCGACCGACTCAATCGGCACAACCGCTACTATCACAATTGCCAGTGGAGGTAGTAGTGGAGGTAGCATGGCTATAACCACGATGATCATGATAATCATGACAATGTTGACGACAGTAAAAGGAAGAAGAAACAACGCTCTAGAAACTAAAATCTAAATCATTGTTTTACAGTTAGAGGGAGAGGCAACTCCCCCTCTTCTTTTAATTTGGCTGTTAAACCCTTTATTCTCAACAAAGAATAAGGGATCGATAAGGGGTCAAGTCGCTTTACCAATGATATATGATTCTATTTAGTAAATATTACTCGCTTACCTGCATCTGCCAGTGCTAACGCAAACAGACTAAAAATATAAGGATCAATAAATCAACTAGGGGAATTACAAGTCCAAAAAACTAATATTTTCAATACAAAAAATGCGGGCAGATAATAAATATTTTATACTTCAAGAAAAATTTAGTACCAACAGTTTGTCTGCATTTTATTGTTTTTAATCACATCATAGAAATCGCGCATGACCGCGCAATCTCATCTATTCACCAAACATCCCCAAACAAAAAAGATGCATCAGCAATTAAATAGCGTATAAACAGTTTTCAGTATATCTTTTGTGCTCACGGGTTTAGTTAAAATACTTTTCTTTAAATCCTCATCTAAAACTTTTAACCTGCTATCTGATATATAACCACTAATAAGCTGAATTTTAATACTCGGCTGAATTTTTTTTGCTGCCTTGGCAAGCTGAAATCCATCCATATTTGGCATAATAAAATCAGTAAATAGCAAATCAAATGAAGCTGTTTTTAGCACGTCTAATGCAGCAGCCCCTGAGTCAGCACATGATACCTTATAACCTTGTTGCTTAAATATATTGTAATAAAACTCAAGCAATGCAGGCTCATCATCTACTACGAGTATTGATTGAGAACCACTAATATCAGGCTCGTCGGTTTCTTCGTTTAAATCAACTCTCTCAATGCTCCCGGAATACCGAGGGAAGTAAAAAACAAATTGCGCACCCTGACCTAGCTCAGAAATAACCTGTATACCCCCTCCACTTCTATCAATAAATCCGTGAACCTGTGCAAGTCCTAATCCGGTACCTTTGCCACCTTTTGTTGTAAAAAATGGATCATATACTTTCATTTTAGTCGGCGTATCCATTCCGCAACCCGTATCCGTTAAACTGAGTAAAACATAATCACCTGCATGTAGACCTAGCTTTGTAGCTTCTAGATGCCCCAAATGCTGATTACTGGTTTTTATAGTGAGAGCGCCTGAATCTTCAATTGCATGCATTGCATTGATACTGACATTCAATATAGCATCTTCTAAATCACTTACCTCAAGTAACACCGGCCACAGATCATCCTGTAATTCATAGACCAGACTAATGCGTGCTGTCAGGGTTTTTTCTAACATTAATTTTTCATCTAATAACAGAGCGTTAATATTCTGAACTCTTTCATCAGACTGCTGTTGTTTAGAAAAACTTAATAATTTGCGGGTTAGCTTTGCGCCTCTTTCACTCGCTAGTCGTATATTTTTAATAAATTTTTCCAGTTCAGGCTTATCCGTTATCGCTTCATCCAGTAACTCTGCATAGCCTTTTATAATACCTAACAGATTATTGAAGTCATGGGAAATACCCCCTGTTAACTTACCCAGCGCATCCATTTTTTGACTTCTGTACAAAAGTTGTTCCTGTAATTTGCTTTCAGTAACATCTCTGATATTGCCAATTACTGACTCAGCTACCCTATTACTATTATAAACAACTACTCTATTATCACTTAACCATCTGTAACCTAATACTGGATTATTCATTCGGTAGACTAGTGTTTTTTGAATATTTTTATTCTCTGAGTAAGTTAACAAACTATCAAAATATTTTTGAGCAGACATTTTATCTTCAGGATGTAATAGCGAAATCGCCAGCTCTATCCCTCCATTAATATACTCTTCGGAGGGTATTGCGAGCATCTGAATTATGGCTGGGCTGACATAGTCATAAAGACCGGTTTTAAGATTAAATTTATATAATATATCCCTTGAATTATCGAGAACCTCACGAAAGCCTGCCTCGCTTTTCTGCAGCGCTTCAGTTCGTTCTTTGACACGATTCTCAAGCACCTCATTTGCGGTAGACAATTCATTTTCGGCAATAATACGACGCACATCAGTTCGTCGGTAAATAACAACTAATATCAGACCGACCAGGCTGACCACAGCAAATACGGCAAAAGACTCAATGTAGATCGTATTAATAAAAGTGGAGAATACCAGCGGATCTGCAATGGCCACAACCTCCCATTTAGTGCCCGCAATTGTATAACGGTGTCCGATAGATTGCTGTTCAAGTTTGCTGAGATGAATGTCCCTCGAAATGACGTCCCTAACGCCATCAGCACTAACTTCAATCAAAGATGCCTCATCAGTACGTAAAATAAATAATGAGTAGCCCGGCACCTGATCGCGCTTTAATACTTTAGCCAAACTATCAGCCTCAAAACTAACAAAAAACACACTCTTAACTGAACCAAATTTCCATGGCAACATAATGTCATAATGATAGTGGAAAGGTTGTGGATGGATATAAATATTATTGAAAGAGACGGTAGAATTATTGGAGTTAATTCTAAAAAAATCTTTTATATCGACTTTACATATATCCCCAACCAGACCTTCGATATCTTGAATCAGTGGCTCGCCACTGTCACCCACTACGGTAAACGTGAAAACATTAGGAAATCGTGCAACAAGGCGCTCATTAAGCGCATCTATTAGATTATCATCATCAGGGTTGTTAGCAATTGCGGTGAGCTGACTGTCAAAATCTTCTACAAAAACTTTGATTTGATTCTTGCGATCAGTTAGTAATGATTCGATTCCTGTAGCCGTTGCCTGGGTCATGCTACGCATGATTTCAATTTCTGAACGCTGAAAATCGTTTTTCCGTAGTTGCCCATTCCATAACAACATCAAAGAAACCGCTATTAGCACTAAAACAAAATACGTTTCTACAAATCGAATGCTGTGATACATCATAAATATAAGTCTCACTTACTACTCAGACCAATTCATTTAACAATAGCAAATATTTCAGAAAACGATAGTAATATAATTAATTATATTACTTAGATGTATTTTAACCGTAATTTATCCAAACCATCCGAGCATCCACTCAAATAATTGACTTCTAAAAACCAACGTGCAGATAGAATATGGACGGAAAGACAAGGCGCTAAAGCATTAATTTATAAAGCATTTACTAGTAAACAGATTATTAGCTAAATTAACAAGTACATCTAGTGCTCTTCTTCATCATCTCCTTTTATCATTTTTTAAATAAAAGTGTTGAATGGAGCTCTTTATAATATATTATTTTCAATAGCGTGAACTAAATAAAATACCAGACAGATGGTATTGAGAAATCCTTATGCTCTCCTAATATTATACGTATTGTTGAATATTAACTAGATTTGATTAATTGCATAATGTATTAAATATACAGATGAAATAGTTCGATACAAGTCATTACTACTCTTAATATTTTTCATAAGAAAACGTTTACACCCGGCTTTATGATTTGGCTTGAAATTCTACGAAATATTTTAATTTTTTATAAAACAGGGATCATGCATGGGCTCTTCTCAGAAAATAACCGTTCGTCTTATTGGATTAGATCAAAAAGAACAACACTTTATAAAAGTTGTATTTAAGTTGTCAGAGAGCAGAGATCGTGAGTATCAGTTAATTCACAGCAACGCCAATATCGATCAAACAGACACTCACTCTGATATAGTCATTGTTGATAAAGACAACCAAAATGCAATTTCTCTGTGGCGTAAACGTTTACTATCGACTGATAATACATCTAAACAAAATACAGTCTTTATTACAAATAACAAAGCAGATATCACCCTGAAAAACACCATTTTAAAACCCCTGGTTGCATTAAAAATATTAAATATTTTAGACGGTATCAGCATAGAATATAGTGATAATATAAAAAACATCGTTCCAAATATAACCACACCCACCAAAAGTACGAACTTTGGTATATCAGATAATTACGACGCACTGGTGATTGATGATAGCCTCGCGGTTAGAAAACATATTGAAAGTGAATTAAACAATTACCATTGTAATATTGATTTTGCTACTAATGCTGAGGAAGGATACTGGGCAATACAGAAAAAAGTTTACTCCCTTGTATTTTTAGATATCATTTTACCCGGAATGAATGGACATGAACTCTGCAAAGACATTAAAGGTAATACATCACTACGAAACACCCCTATTGTTATGTTGACCAGTAAATCCTCCCCATTTGATCGAGTAAAGGGTCGACTATCTGGATGCAATGAATATTTAACGAAACCAGTGAAAGCCAGCAAACTACACCAGATCATTGAGAAATATCTTATTAAAGTTGAAGCTATTGCCAATTAATTTTCTACTCATTTCTTTTGTTTTCATTTAAATACGATACCAGCTGGCATTAATCATTACTTTTTCAGCTTTTGACTCAGATTAACTAAATTTAAATTATTTTTAGATTAGTGTGAACCAGTAGTCTTTTTAATTATTCTATTTTCATAATCCTACTTTATATCCTATACATTTTGTATGCTTTGTTAACAATGATGTCATTTATTATTATGGGTTATCTTTTATGCAAGAAAATCAGAAAAAATTACTGTATATTGAAAAAAGACGGAGCATTCGCATACGTCGATCAAAATTATTGAGCCAAACAAAAAATATAGAATACAAAATTGCAAATACCACTGAAGAAATGGAACAGGCCTTTGAGCTAGTCACCCAACAATACAAATCAGTCGGACTGCATAAAGAATCCAGTGATTTACGTTTGACCAAATATCATCTATTGCCTGATAGTAAAATATTTATTGCAATAAAAAAATCAGATACGGGCGAGGAAACCGTTATCGGAACATTAACCATGGTTACGGACTCTTCAATGGGCTTACCTATGGACGAAATATATTTAAGAAAGCTCAATCGAATGCGCATATCGGGCTTGTTACTTTCTGAGGTCATCGGCTTAGCCGTCTCGCCAGTTGAATCCGCATTACACAACAATATAGTCATGTATTTATTTAAGATTTGTTTACAATATGCCCGATACAGTTCAGTACATGACTTACTGTGCTCAGTCACTAAAAAACACATTAACTTCTATGAGGAGTTATTACTCTTTAAACCCATTGGTGAGCTATCACCATATAGTTTCGCAAACGGCTTACCCATACAGGGACATAGATTAAATATACAACAAGCTAACAGGGAATTTGAAAAAATTTATAGTGGAATGGAGTTTGATGCAGATTTGCATCGGTTTTTCTTCACCGAAACGCGGGAATTTAATCGTCCACTTGGCAAAGGTGAAGCAATGACAACAGAACAAATACGCTACTTTATTGAAAAACGAACAAAATTAATCAGCAGTTTATCATCTAAAGATAAGCGTATTTTACGAGATCAATTTTCTGCACAGAAAAAAATATTTGCATATTAATTTCGTGCAGAAGCTCTCTTATTAGTTAATCATTTGAATTGCACGTTTAGCTTCTTCGTTGGTTTTTTCCATGACTTTTGATAAAACACGACGAATAACGGCTTGTGTTAACTCTTCGTCTTTTTTCACAACAGCCATCCCAACCGCCTGCATCATTTTATGAACAAGCCTGCGCACCCAATCACCCGCAGCTTTGAGTAAATCTAAACCTTTTTTGAGTATCATTGCCACCATGTCCGCAATGGTGAGCACCCCCATCAAACCCGCTTGAAGTGCATGAATAAGCGGTCCAGCAATTTTTTTAAGCACATATATTAAACCGGAATTAATCCATTGCCAAATTTTATGACTGGATGAAGTCACCGGCGATTTTGATCTAAGCCACTCTTCCACCATACTTTCAACATTATATGGCGCAGTACGCCTTTCAAGTTGGGTCCATGTTGACTCTTTTACAGACGTTAAGTATTTCCCCATATCATGCGCCTCTGCAGATAAAATCGACTCATTCGATGGAATGTAATGCCCATAACCAGGTAGTGGTGGTTGCACAAATGGAAATAAAGGAATCATCGGCACTGGGTCTGAAGCATGATATGTGCGAAATATATTTTTCTTTTCTAACTTTCGCGTCAAATTTGTCGCAAATAACATTAGACCCGGTTTAGGCGCACCGAAAGTGTAGAGTTTGACCGATTTTTTAAGATAGGTTTTCACCCAGTCGGCTGCAAGTGTTGCAACTGCACCACCCAGGCTGTGACCAACACAGTGAATAGTTTCGATATTTTTATTGGCGAGTAAAAATTCCTTTATACCGGGAAGCATGCTTTTAAAAATAGAATTAAAACCAATATGGACTGGCAACCCATTTGATGAAAATTGCACACCAATACGTCCATTACTTATCCAGTCTGCATTTCTATTGGCGCTGGTTGAACCCCGAAAAATTAGAAAACAATCTTTTTCGTAACCCTTCCCCCCCATTGCACAAACACCGAAACCATCTTTAGTTGTTCTTAGTAATCTACCTCCCACTTCGGCTGTGAGCTTTTGTTTTTTATCTGTCGCTGCAGATAATTCTGCCCTGGCTAGAAAAAAAGGAAGCGTACTTTCATTTTGTACAAAATAAACTTCTTTTGCTAATTCAGCCGCGATACGTGGTGTTAATTCTGCCATAACCCATTCCTTATTTTACAATATTATCCCACTTGCACGAAGTCCCTAACAAACCATCATCAACTTCGACACGCGTCATTTCATCACTTAATTCGCAATGCAAATTCTGAGGTTTACCACCCAGCTCTCCAAATTCTATTTTATTGCCTGTCCCCATTGTCCATATTAAATACACTTCGTCCTGAATATAAACACGTAGTTCCTGAGCAATAACGAATTTTGAGATAGTACTTAACTTAACCGTTGCTTTTTTTATTGGCAAGTTAAAGTGACCATTCTGATCAGTCGTAAAGTTGTCTTTTTCACCTGTTTCATCTTGCCACTTAATAAATCGCTCAATTCTGGCGCTAGCTGCGGGCTTGCCATTTAACGTGATACGACCTTCCATTGGAGAGAACAGGACAACTTCTTCTTCGGCTTTTTGAAACATTGAAGCACTAACTCCTATTATTGAATATGCAAGTAGAAATATTACACCCAGGCTTTTAAATGCAAGCAGCTGTCTGCAGAGAGTAATTTGTTTATCAACCATGTTTTTTACTATTTATCTAATTAATTATGATGCCTATCATGCCATGAATATTATCGTAATTGTAAACTTTTAGCATTGATTTCATTCAACATTACAGCAATTAAGCTGCACAAAAAATAATGAGTTCATACAATATAACAATCTATTTGCTTTTCATTTTGTATAAAAAAACCATCTAAATTCATACATATTTTGCGTATTTATCATTAGAGATGGTCTTATATTAGTTAGGTAATTCGCGGGTATATTTCATAGCAAATTTGGCCATCACTATTGTATAGATCACTTAAAAATAAAACTGCAGCAAAAATTCACTGCTCATATTTAACTTCGCGCCAAAACTAATATAGCCCTTACCCTGCAGTGTAATTTCTTCCCGCTTTAAAAATATCGGACTCTGGTTGTTCATTTTAAGATGGGAACCATTGGTGCTTTCATCAATAAAAATAAACTTATCCCGCCGACATTCAATTTTAGCGTGAACCCGCGAAGCCAGATTAGAGGCAATCATCACGTCACATAATGCGTCGCGGCCAAAAGTGAATGTATCCGAAACAGGCTTTAGTATATGTTTTTGATTCTGGTAATGGAGCGTTAAAGGCTGTGCGGTTAAGAATGATGCATGCTCGCTCACCATGGTCGACATACGGGTCGCGTCATTGGGCTCCCACATCACCTCAATAATTGAAATGGCATCGGCCTTGCCTTTTACTTGCACAAGGTCTATTTCACGACTTTTAGACAGCAGATCAATATCAGTTAATTTATTACGCGTATATTCTGATGTGATAATTTGTCGTGCTTTAGCGATACCGGCCATTCTGGCAGCCAGATTGACAGCATCGCCAAAAATATCGCCATCTTTTTGTAAAATAGCGGGGCCCCAGTTTACACCGATACGAAAGACCAGTCCCACACCATGTTGCACCGGTTGCTTTTCCATTAGCTCATGTATTGCACAGGCACAATTTAAAGCATTATCAGCACTTAAGAACCGGCACATGACTTCATCACCTATGGTCTTTACAATGACCCCGTGATATTGACTAACCACATCAGAAGCCAGTTGTATCGCACCACCAATCATTTGATTAGCGACTCGGTCGCCAAGTCGTTCATATAAGCGTGTACTTCCGGCAACATCGGCGAACATAATAGCGAATTTGTGTTGCGTCTTATCCATAAGCGTTAAGGTCGGCACCTGTAAAGTTAACAAAATTTCGAAATGAGTATACGGAGATTTAGTAAAACCTCAAATGTAATACAGAGTAAAATAACGCAATATTCCATTATGTTAAACAGGTCGATTATTACAGGACACTTGAAATAAATTATGAAAACTTCCGATGCATTCCCGCCCCTGACTAATCGCTGGAAAGCACTTTTATCCAGCGAATTAGAGCAAAACTATATAACCGAGCTAAACACCTTCTTATACGAGGCTGCCGACACAGGAGTCACTATTTTGCCGCAACAAAATCTCTGGTTTAATGCGCTTAACAGCACGGCACCCGAGCAGGTTAAAGTCGTCATTTTGGGGCAAGACCCTTACCCCACGCAGGGTCATGCACACGGCTTATGCTTTTCCGTATTACCTAATGTTAAGCCGCTGCCTAAGTCATTAAATAACATTTATAAAGAGCTGTATGAGGACCTTGGCATAAAAAATGAGAACGGGCATTTACAGAGCTGGGCGAACCAGGGTGTACTGATGTTAAATAGTGTTCTGACGGTTGAAAGTGGTCAGGCCAATTCACATCAGGGTAAAGGCTGGGAAAAACTCACAGACAAGATCATTGATATCGTAAATTCACAGGAACAGGCCTGCGTGTTTGTACTTTGGGGAGCCTATGCACAGAAAAAAGCAGCCGCCATAGACGAAACCAGACATTTAGTTATTCGCTCACCTCACCCATCACCCTTGTCGGCTTATCGGGGTTTTTTTGGGAGTAAACCGTTCTCTCAAATCAATCAGTTTTTAAGAGAGCATGGGCAGAGTGAGATTAACTGGCAGGTATAACTGAGTTATTATTTCGCAGGAATTTAAATATTAAACTCGGCTTGAAATTCAAGCATGTGAATACTTTAAACTTTCTCTAATATACACCTATGTTTTACCCCCCTTTTTTAGTATAATCCGCGCCTTCGTTTTAAACAGATTATGTGTTGTTTGCACAAGCTCTGGTTTATTAGTCTTATATAACTTTAATCAGGTCATATAACTAATTGATTATAAAGGATTTGCAAGCCCATCTGATTGATCAGTATACATCAATCTATAACCATATTATTTAACTTATTTAAGAGTAAGAACATGACAGATCTATCTCGTTACAGAAATATCGGCATATTCGCCCACGTAGATGCGGGTAAAACCACCACTACTGAGCGTATTTTAAAGCTGACAGGTAAAATCCATAAGATTGGCGAAGTACATGATGGCGCTTCAACTACAGATTTCATGGAACAGGAAGCTGAGCGCGGTATTACTATCCAGTCTGCGGCGACTACCTGCTTCTGGGATGATCATCAGTTCAATATCATCGACACACCGGGACACGTTGATTTCACAATCGAAGTATACCGTTCACTCAAAGTATTAGACGGTGGTGTAGGTGTATTCTGTGCATCTGGCGGTGTTGAGCCCCAGTCTGAAACAAACTGGCGTTATGCGAATGAATCAGCCGTTGCTCGTGTTATCTTCATAAACAAGATGGACCGTATCGGCGCAGACTTCTTTCGCGTTGTTAAACAAATTGAAGACGTTCTTGCAGCCACGCCTTTAGTGATGGTTCTGCCAATTGGCGCAGAAGACCACTTAAAGGGTATTGTTGACCTGCTGACTCGTAAAGCGTGGATATGGGATGAATCTGGCGACCCAGAGGCATACACAATAGAAGACGTACCTGCTGATATGGTAGATGACGTTGAAGAATGGCGTGAAAAGTTAATTGAAACTGCTGTTGAGCAAGATGACGACCTAATGGAAGCTTACCTTGAAGAAGGCACAGAGCCTACACTGGAAGAGCTTAAAGGCTGCATCCGCAAGGGCACCATTGCTTTGGACTTCTTCCCTACTTACACGGGTTCTGCGTTTAAGAACAAGGGTGTTCAGCCTATGCTGAATGCGGTAGTGGATTACCTGCCTTGCCCTACCGATGTACCACCACAACCAGAAGTTGATGAAGAAGGTGTTGAAACAGGTGAATTCGCTATAGTTGACCCGGCTCTTCCCGTTCGTGCATTGGCTTTCAAAATCATGGATGACCGTTTCGGCGCCCTGACTTTCGTTCGCATCTACTCAGGCACGATAAACAAAGGCGATACATTAGTTAATACCTTCACCGGCAAGAAAGAGCGCATCGGCCGTATGGTTATGATGCACGCCGATAAAGCGGAAGAAATCAGCAGCTGTCAGGCGGGTGATATTGTTGCATTCGTGGGTTTGAAAAATGTTCAGACGGGTCACACACTGGCTGACGAGAAAAACCCAGCAACACTTGAGCCTATGGTATTCCCTGATCCCGTTATCTCTATTGCGATTTCACCTAATGATAAAGGTGGATCTGAGAAAATGGGCTTAGCATTATCCAAGATGGTTCAGGAAGACCCTTCATTCTATGTAAATACGGATGAAGAGTCTGGTGAAACAATTTTACGTGGTATGGGTGAGCTTCACCTGGATATCAAAATCGATATTCTTAAGCGTACACACGGTGTTGACGTAACAGTAGGTAAACCACAGGTTGCCTACCGTGAAACGATCACACAGAAAATTGAAGATAGCTACACGCATAAGAAACAATCAGGTGGTTCAGGCCAGTTTGGTAAGATCGATTACATCATCGAGCCAGGTGAAGCGAATTCTGGTTTTGAGTTTGAATCAAAAGTTACCGGTGGTAACGTACCTCGCGAATTCTGGCCTGCAGTAGAAAAAGGCTTTGGCGGCATGATGGATAAAGGTGTTTTAGCTGAATACCCACTATTAGATGTGAAATTCACGCTAGTAGATGGCGCATTCCACGCAGTTGACTCCTCTGCCGTTGCTTTCGAAATAGCAGCTAGAGGTGCATATCGTCAATCTATTGCTAAGGCTGGCCCACAATTAATTGAGCCCATCATGAAAGTTGACGTTTTCACACCAGAGGATCACGTAGGTGATGTTATTGGTGATTTAAACCGTCGTCGTGCGATGATTCAAGGTCAGGAAGCCGGCCCTACTGGTGTGCGCATAAAGGCGGATTGCCCATTAAGCGAAATGTTTGGTTATATCGGTGATTTACGTACAATGACTTCCGGTCGTGGTCAGTTCTCTATGGAGTTCTCACACTACAACCCCTGTCCGAAGAATGTAGCAGAAGAAGTTATCAAAGAAGCACAGGAACGCAAAGCAAACAAATAATAGCCTATTTGCTCTTTAGCGTTTTAATAAAGCCGGTCATATGAAATATGGCTGGCTTTTTTTATTTCTATTTTAATACTGAATTTCATTAAGCTTTTACCTAAAACCACCCATTACCGACATGAATATAACTGATATTAGTTCGGTATCAGTTCAGAGCGCTCACAGGTTTCAAAAATCACGATTCAAGCAGCAAGCATTCGCATTAGCTGTTGATTTACAGATCGGGTTAACTTGTTTAAGGCATAATTAATTAAGCGACAGATCGCCGATAAGAAATAATTATCTGCTCGGTCAATCATTAAAAAATACTATCAGCAAATACTTGACTATTTTACTCAGGAATCCTATAACATATTAATTAAGCAAACTCACTGTTCCTAAAACCTCAGTTTAAGGAGATCGACATGCACATCCGCGTCACTACAGACCCTATCACACTGAATGAAGTTCATGACTTACCATCTCACCCCTGCCACTATGAAGGCGATGGCACCAACGGACTGGAAATTTATTTTGAAAGCCAAAAAAACATGGATGAGTTCCTGAAATGGAAAAAAGATGATGATCATAAAATAACATTAACAGGCAACAACAGTGATAACTATATTGCTGAAGGCTAGCCTACTAACCACCTTTTAGGTAAATGAGTTCATCATGTTCCGTCGATTATATTTTTTATTACCCAATGCTAAACTGGCACAAAATGTAGTTAGTGAATTAACTGCCATGAAAATAAATCCTAACAAAATTCATACTTATGCAGAGCATAATTTTCCGACAGGTCTATTAAACCCGGCAACTAAAAATCAATCACGCAACGAAGCCTTGCAGATTGAAAATATTTTCTGGAATGGAAATTTATTATTATTCTTAATTTTTTTCTGCATCTGCATCGTTTCACTTGCCACACAAGAATACATTTTATCGCTGCTATCATTAGTTGTAATGATAATAAGTTTTATGACGGGTAACTTTTTTGTTAAGCACATACCGCACACACACATTGAAAACTTCAAACACGCTACAAGTCATAATGAATTACTTTTGATGGTTGATGTTGCAGATGAAAAAGCCAGCTATATAGAAAATGCTATTCACCGGCATCACCCAGCAGCAATTGAAGGCGGAAGTTCGTGGACACTTAAGAACGTGGATATTTAATTAAATTAAATTGAGTTTTTATGCTGATGTTCAAAGTCGCAGATTTTAGTTAATCAGTGCCACATTGAAAAAAGTCGACCAGTGAGTAGCGCACTCACTGGTCGACTAAAACACATGTGAGACAGCTTGTGGCGACGCTATACCCCCATCTGCCCCCAATGCATTAAGTTAAGATTTATATGGAAGTGCGGCTTTAGCCGCGCAAAGAGAGTGATTATCTTTAACTTAATGCCATTGCATCTGCCTCAGATTAATTACAAAGTTTATTATCTATTATTTACCAAATCGATACCCAATCACAACACCAATGCTATTACCATCTACGCTTTCATTAGTACCTTTTAACTCATAATCAATCGAAGTGAGTACTAGACTCAGGTAGCCACGCTCATTAAGCAAATAGTCCATCTGCAATACAAAGCCAGTCGCATCTTTAAAGGTGACATTATCGGAACCAAACTCACCGTCAACCGATAATTTAACCCCTAAATGCTGGGTAATACCCGCGCCAAGGTGTAGATTTTTTGTTTTGAAAAAAATCATGCCGTTGAGTGGGTATCGGATAAAGTCTACTTCGGCATTTGTGGCATCAATAGTATCAAATTTAACACCCGCGGAAAGTTTCATTAAAATAGCATCACTAAGATCGGCTTCATAACCAACTGAACCTGATACTAATCCACCCGCTTTAATTGATTGATCATCAGCGTTAAAAAAATCAACCGTAGCCAGTGTATCTCCGCCGGCATGAAGACCGGCTTGAACAAACATACCAGCAGCTGATGGTGTAGACACACATAATATTGAAACAAAAAACAACATTTTTCTAAAAAACATAATATTTCCCTATAAATTAAGATCGAATAAACTATTACTCAACGTATCCCTGACTGATTGAGGTATATGATGAGTAACAACAGACATGCATTATAACTTAAACAAAAAGCATGAGAAACAATTACTAAAAACAGAAAATCAGCTTCTAGCACGACATAGTTACTTACTTACTTACTTAATTACTCAGTTAGAAACACCTGATCAATACAAAACCATGCTTGTATATGCTAAAAAAAGGCCATCCTGATAATAAAAACCTTAATCGAAATAGTTATGATTTATTTTAAATAATGGCTGTATCTAATAACACTAATATTTAACACTGACGTCTGGTTCTGCATATTTTTTGAAAGCAATCTAATAAAATCAATACCGATCTGATTAGCTTATAACCCCTGATTAACTAAATATAAATCCGCTAATTGCAAATCAAATGCACGAGTAATTTTCAGGTTGTCTTCATGCGCCTCAATTAATAAAGGTGAATACCCTGCCAGCTCCATTGCTGAGGCATCATCGGTAACAGCCAGCCTGTTTTGAAATGCATTTTTAAGCGCAGCTGTTAACACCTCAAGGCGAAACATTTGTGGTGTAAGTGCATGCCATAAACCGTCACGGTCAACGGTTGTAGCAATTTCATTATTATTTTTAGCGCGCTTCATTGTATCTTTAACCGGTAAAGCGAGCAGCCCGCCATTATCATTTAAACTGGCCAAACGTATTAGCTTTTGAATGTCGTCAGTTCGCACGCAGGGTCTTGCTGCATCGTGTACTAGCACCCAGGTGTTTTTCAATTGTACTTTGTGCTGAGTTAATATTTGCTGATCTAATATTTGCTGATGCAATACCTCAAGAGCATTTAGCACGGAATCACTTCTCTCAACACCTCCCTTTGCGATCACGACAGGTTTGTCGCTAACATAAGCCAGTTCAGACCAGTATTCATCTGTCTCACTTATGGATAGCACCACACCACAAATTTCATCCATGCTCAACAATCTATCCAGAGTATGCTCGATCACTGTTTTATTGTGCAAAGGTAAATACTGTTTGGGACGATCAGCTTGCATGCGTTTACCAATGCCTGCGGCGGGTATAATTGCCCAATATTGATTAACTCTGGATTGATTAACTCTGGATTGATTAACTCTGGATTGATTAACTATGGATTGATTAACAGAATTTTGCTTTGCGGGCGTCATGATTATTGTGACTTTGAGTTAGGGTTTGCAGCACTACTTGAGCTTTGTATAATTTGATAAAACTGCTCATCTTTGTGAATCATACCTAATTCACTGCGGGCACGTTCTTCTATTGCACCATAACCCTGCTTTAAATCTTCAACTTCTGCGCTTAGAGAAGCGTTGCGCTCTTCTAATTCTTTTTTAAGCTGGCGTTGATTTTCGACTTGTTTTTCGAGATACAGAATTTCAGGAACCCCGCCTTCACCCACCCACAACTTATATTGCAATAGCAAAAATAAAACCGTAAGTAATGAAATAAACCATTTCAATCTATATCTCCAAACTTGCTCGCAAGTCAAAACTCACTTCTGAAAAAATCAATGTGTAGCAGAAATGAGTTTTGATTATCGAATTAGCTCAGGTGTTTAAATGCTGACTTGCCAGCGTATATTGCTTTATCACCCAGAGTTTCTTCAATGCGTAATAACTGATTATATTTTGCAACGCGATCTGAACGAGACAATGAACCGGTTTTAATTTGCCCCGTACTGGTTGCAACACATAAATCAGCAATCGTTACATCTTCAGTTTCACCTGAGCGATGCGAAATAACGGCAGTATAACCAGCGTCATGCGCCATATTAATAGCATCCAGTGTTTCACTTAATGTACCAATCTGATTAAACTTAATTAAAATTGAGTTTGCGATACCTTTTTCGATACCCTCTTTAAAGATTTTAGTATTGGTAACATAAAGATCATCACCCACTAACTGAACCTTGTCACCCAGACGCTCTGTTAACCTGGCCCAACCTTCCCAATCAGCTTCATCTAAACCATCTTCAATGGTAATGATGGGATACTTATCTACCCAGTCTGCAAGAAAATCGACCATTTCTTCAGCCGTTAATTTACGACCTTCAGATGCCAGGTCATATTTTCCGTCGACATAAAATTCTGAGCTGGCGACATCTAATCCCAGGTAAATATCTTTACCTGCAACAAAACCGGCGGCTTTAATTGCTTCTAAAATAACTTCAATCGCTTCTTCGTTAGAGGATAAGTTTGGAGCAAAGCCACCCTCATCACCAACCGTTGTAATCATGCCACGATCTGATAATACCTTTTTCAATGCATGAAAAACTTCAGTGCCATAACGTAACGCTTCTTTAAACGAAGGCGCGCCTACAGGTAAAATCATAAACTCCTGCAAATCAACACTGTTATCTGCATGTGAGCCACCGTTAATGATATTCATCATGGGTACGGGTAATTTATATGTCCCGTTACCTAAATAATCAAACAGATCTTTTTGTTCAAAGTTGGCTGCGGCATGAGCTGCAGCCAATGATGCCGCCAATAATGCATTAGCACCTAATCGTTCTTTATTTTCCGTACCATCGAGCTTTAGCATGATGTCATCAATCGTTCGTTGCTCACGACAATCCACCCCAATTAAGGCTTGTTGAATTTCGCCATTTACATTTGCAACCGCTTTTAATACGCCCTTACCCATGTAACGGCTTTTATCGTCATCACGTAATTCAATCGCTTCACGGGCACCGGTAGATGCACCAGATGGAACGGCCGCTCGACCACGAACGCCGCTTTCTAAAATAACATCCGCTTCTAATGTGGGGTTGCCTCGTGAATCGAGAATTTCGCGTGCGATTATTTGCTTAATTTTTGACATGTCTTTTTCAATACCTTATGTATTTTCGTTACGTTTTCTTACTTGTTAATATTTTTTATATCCCCTCTTCAGTAACAAAGAGGGCTGCTAAAATGGTGCTGGGAGAGAATATATTTAGAAAATCCTCACTCAGCCTGTTTGCTTATAGGGGAAACTCTACAGCAGGGTCTCTTCAAATGGCGATGACTTAACCAGCTCATCAATACCTTTAAGTCGCGCCAATAAAGCCTCCATTTTATCTAATGGCCAGGCATTGGGTCCGTCGCTTAATGCATTTGCAGGGTCAGGATGCGTTTCCATAAACACCCCTGATATACCCGCGGCCATGGCCGAGCGAGCTAATACCGGTACATGCTCACGCTGTCCGCCAGATGTTGTGCCCTGGCCGCCGGGTAACTGCACCGAATGAGTCGCATCAAAAACCACCGGACATTGTGTTTCGCGCATAACCGCCAGTGCCCGCATATCGGAGACCAGATTATTGTAACCAAAGGAGACTCCCCGATCACAAACCATAATCTGTTTATTTCCTGTCGTTCGCGCTTTATCGACAACGTGCTTCATATCCCAGGGCGCCATAAACTGCCCCTTTTTAATATTGACGGGAATACCGGCCGCGGCCGCTTTTAAAATAAAGTTAGTCTGGCGGCACAAAAAGGCCGGGGTTTGAATAACATCAACCACCTCAGCTACTTCATCCATTGGCGTGTCTTCGTGTACATCGGTAATCACCGGCACACCCACTTCATCCTTAATTTTTTGCAGAATGCGCAGGCCTTCGGACATGCCTAAACCGCGGAAGCTATCAATAGAAGAGCGATTCGCTTTATCAAAAGATGACTTATAAATAAACGGGATACCGAGTTTATCGGTAATTTGTTTCAATTGTGTTGCAGTGCTTAACGCCATGGCTTCAGATTCAATCACGCAAGGCCCGGCAAGCAGAAAAAAGGGCTGATCAAGCCCGACTTTAAATCCACATAAATCCATTATTTCTGATCTCCTGATTCGTTTCTTCTCTGATCACGATGTGCACAAGCCGCCTTAATATAATCTGTAAATAAAGGATGGCCCTTACGCGGTGTCGAGGTGAATTCCGGATGAAACTGGCAGGCCACAAACCAGGGGTGATTTGGCACTTCTATCACTTCAACTAAATTACCATCAACTGAGCGCCCTGAAAATTTAAGCCCTTTATCTTCTAACGACTGCATAAACGTATTATTAAATTCATAACGATGACGATGGCGTTCAGAGATTTCATTAGCGCCATAAATACGCGCCACATTACTGCCTTGCTCTAGTCTGCAAGGCTGAGCACCTAAACGCATAGTGCCGCCTAAATCTGAAAGCTCACTGCGAAATTCGGTTTCGCCAGACTGCGCTTTCCATTCCGTAATTAATGCTATAACGGGATGTGTGGTTGATTTATTAAACTCCGTGCTGTGAGCATCTTCCATATTTGCAATGTGCCGGGCATATTCAATAACCGCCACCTGCATGCCCAGGCAAATACCTAAATATGGCACGCCACCTTCGCGGGCATATTTAACCGCAGCAATTTTGCCTTCAACACCACGCTTTCCAAAACCACCCGGAACTAATATGGCATCTAAGCCATCCAACTGGCTCAAATCACCGCCTTCAAAATCTTCAGAGTCAATATACTGAATATTCACTTTAACTCTATTTTGAATACCCGCATGGCTTAATGATTCATTCAACGACTTATACGACTCGGTAAGGTTGACATACTTACCCACCATGCCAATAGTTACTTCAGACTCAGGATTCTCTAGTGCATCAACAACCGCCTCCCAGTCAGACATATCGGCTTCAGGTAACTCAAGGCGCAATTTATCCGCGACAATTTTATCTAGCCCCTGATCCTGTAACCACTTGGGAATTTTATAGATGTGGTCCAGGTCTTTAGCTGAAATAACCGCTTTTT
>Ga0316206_1001007_pt1 | contig 29196 bp, 29 predicted proteins | sample 6monthpyrite_MG_FD_204942 | JGI IMG/M metagenome (GOLD analysis project Ga0316206, IMG submission 204942) | Microbial mat bacterial communities from mineral coupon in-situ incubated in ocean water Damariscotta River, Maine, United States -... | ecosystem: Environmental > Aquatic > Marine >... | reverse complement strand
TAATCTGCAGGATGGCTGGCTGGTTGACGGGCTGAATGAAATACAGCCGTTTGTGTTAACCGTTGGCCGCTGGGGTGGTGAAGCGCCACGCTGGCAACAGACAACCCGACACGGTTATAACCTGGTTGTGCAGCTCAATTTTAGCAATGCCCATGACGCCCAATATCGTCGTCTGGTTAAACCGGAGTATGGTGCACTGTTAAATTATTTCGGTCATCCGGTGTTACGCCCCGAGGGCGAGGAGGCTTTACGGGAAACACTGGCCTGGGCGAGACTGGATATTGATTTTGATACCGGTGAAGTATTAATTGAAGAGATTCAGAGTGACTGGGTGCGTGAAGCTAAAGATATGTTGAGCGATGCGCAAACATGCCGTGATAATGGTGATGCGTTTTCAGAATGGATGTGTGTGAAGGGAAAACCTGAAAACGTAATTAAATATGTTACGCAGGTGTTAGCGCCGTATATAAAAATATGGGATGAGGCTGTATTGGCCGCAACCATTGACTTTATAAAAAATGAGTTAGGCATTAACCGGGTTTACTACCATAGTTATGAAAGTGGCCCTCGGCTGAAACACATTTACGGTAATACACCACGTAACTTATACACGCGTTTGCCAAAGCGATTTTGTTTTGAAAAAACGGATGAGAGTCCGCAGTTTCTGCAAAAGGATCGTCGCTTTAAGCAGATGCTTCGTAAAATGGCGACGCCTTTATGGTATCGCCTGGACCTGGATCAGGAATTCGACCTGGACCACAACCTAGAGGAGGAACGCAGTAATGCCTACTTATCGTAATCCGTGTGCAAATAATCCGTTGCTAAGAAAGGGCGGGACACATATTCGAAGTAAAACCGGACAACGAAGTCGGGATCATTATGATCTTTTAGATGAAGCCGCGGAGTGTTTTGCTGAATACCGTCGGCATAAAAAATCTGAAATAGATTATGAACCTGTAAAAGGTAATGATTCTGAAACAGATGGTCTGTTAATGGAGGTGAAAGGGGAGCATGATGCTCCCCTTTCTTTTATATGCTACCCAACGTTTATATACTACCCAACGTTTATATACTACTCAACGTTAGTTCATCATAGTGGTTGGTGTTGCAACAACGGTATTCATCCCGCATAAATCATCCGCTGGGTTAGCACCCGGACCGGCAACATACATATTTCCCCAGAAATTACTGTAAGGCGTAATTCCATTGTTCTGGAAATTATTGGTCAGTCCGCAGTTTCCAGCCGCGTTATTGTTGATGAAGTTGTTGTGATGCATGTCATCAACGCTGGTCATGCCAGCTGCAAACTCACCACCAAAGGTAACGCCGGTTCCCGTGTTACCCACTGACGTGTTATAGGCAAATTCTAAAACCTGATCATAGCCCATATAGTGGAAACCATCATCTGCGTTATTGGTTGCGGTGTTATAGGTGATGGTTAAAGCATCTCCCATTAACATATAACCGTGTGACTGATTTTCAGAAGATTGATTATAGCGAGTGATCTGATCAGTTACACCAAAGCGTCGATAAAAGAATCCGCTGCGTTCATTACCGGTTGCAATGTTATATTCAATCCGGTCGTTATTACTTTGCATATCAATCCAGTAACCGGAACCAAATCCAATAAAACCACCCACGGTTTGCAGGTTGTTACGTGCTTCATTGTATCTGACAGTGCTGTTGTCAAAGTCTGAGAAATAAAAACCTCCTTCACCATTAGATTCTGCGATATTGTAATATACGCTAACATTGGTCACGTTAACTAAGGGTTGTGAAGGGTTACCACCCGTGATGGGTTCAGATGGGTCCATAGGGCCAACCGCCATGCTTGAATTACCAAATTGAAAACCACGCACACCATTTTTAACTGCCCGGTTGCCGTAAACCTGCCCGTAACTTCCCGTGCTGAATAAACCGTTACTATCCGTGCTGCCGGTCAGGGTGAAGCCTTTTTTATATTTACCAAAATAAACACCGTCTGCACTTATATGCACAGTATCGTGTTGTGGATTACTGGCTTCAATGATGGTGCTGTCGGTACCATGGGTAGATGAAATACGAATGCCGGTTTTATTGGCTTTTACATTCTCAGTGTATTTTCCTGGGCCAACATAAATTTTTGAAATAGATGAAGCACTATAGGGGGCGCCGGTAGAAATTGCCCGATAAATACCCTGGTTTATGGTTAAGCAGGGTCGGGTTTGTGTGCCGCAGTTATAAGTGTTACGTCCCCATTTTTGTACATACACCGGGTCTAATTTGGGCGCGACTAATACAAAATCACCCGGTGGTTTATAGATGATAGGTTCTAATTTTATTGCTGTTGTTAATTCAATCGACTGAGCTACAGGTGTAAATAAAAGGGCAGATAATGCTGCCAGTGTGAGTTTTGAGATTTTAACTTCCATTTTTGTTTCTCCGATTTTTTCATTTAAAATACTTAATTTACCTGACAAAATCGAAATTAAAACAATGGCACGGCAGACCAGTTTAAAATAATACACTTCCATGTGTGAAAAATTAATCAAAGCCGTGTTTGATTGTTTTTATCCAACTCCGTCAGGATGGATATTAATTTATCACTGTGAATTAGTTTCAGCAACAGGGGATAATCTGAAACATTCATCAGATTTTTTTACCTTGTGTGTAGGTAAAATTGAGAAATTTAATAGGACATGGAATTTATTTCGAACGCTAAATTAAAGTATTACCATGTCATGATGAGCCGTTTAAATTTATTATGTCTGTCATCTATATTCAGATTAATTATGATATAGTGATAATATATTTGATACTTAAAAGGCTGGTTGTGTGATTATGAATGTCTCTGGTAAAAAATTTAAACGCATAAATTTAATGTCATATGTGAATTTTTTGTTGTTGTTTATAGGGGGCGTTTTATTAACGGCCTGCGATACACCTTTAGTGCGGCAATATGAAGGCCCGGTTAAAAATAAAAGTGATATTGCTATTCTTTATCATAAGCAAAATATGGGTTGGATGATTAGTGAAACGGATGGTAAAGCTATTGCTAATGGTTTAACTACATGGAGTGGTAGTGCTGGTGTGGATGAAATACATTTGCTTCCCGGGGAACATGAGATTACAGGTTCGTTGCGAGTTGAAGATAAGTCTGCATATTTCAGAATAAAATATGCATTTGAAGCTGGTAAAGAGTATCAGCTTTCTTATAAATTGTTAGATGAGGTGGTTGGTAACAGGGTTATTATCTATATAAAAAAAGCAGATAATGTTGATAAAGATGATGAGAAAAATAGTAATATTAATGTAGATAGTGATACTAGTTATTATTGATTTATAGCTGGTATAAAGTTTTTACTAATAATTTAGTAATGATGTTTTTTTTATTAGGTTGATTGAAATATGTATTTAAAGTTAAATCAGTTATTAGTTTTTATAATTATTATTCTTTTGTCCGCGTGTTCTCAGTTTGTTATACCTGATGTTGATTTAATAGCTGAAAACTATCCAACAAAATTTAAAATTCCAGATGATGAAATTTATAGTATAAAAACACGTACGTCGGTTAATGATATGAATTTCATTGTGATTGTTAATCAATCATCTGAATGGACGGGCATGAAAAAAAAATCGGATGAATTCATGACAGAATCATTGCATAAAATGGGGTTTAAAAAGGTTTTGTCAGAAAATGAACTCAAGCAGTTAATTTATAAACACGGGCTACATAAAAATGTAATTGATATCTATAGTCATAAATCTCTACGTAGAATATATGAAAAACTGGGCTCGTTTTTATTAATGGTGGCTGAGTTTGGTTCCGAAGGTAAGGGTAAAGTGAAGATTAAAATTTATGACCCCGAAACAGATGAGCCAGTGTTTAAGTTGAATACGAGCGCTTTTGTCTTCTCATATGATGATCAGGTGCTATACCCTTGTGTAAACGCAATTAATGACTGGTATAAGGCATCTCAATAGCCTTAAAAATTGGGCTATAACATGTTAAGTGTCTCAAAAATGATATGTAATGCACGTTTTTGGTGTATTTTATTCGTTAAGATACACGATGATTAAATGCACCCAATAACTAAGCATTTAATATGCACTGATATAGAGGGGTATAAATGAATTTAAGAAGTTCTATTCAAAAAAAGCTTGATAAAAACATCGAGCGAGTTAACAGGTTATTCAATAGATACCCCCGCACCTATATTAGCTTACTCAGTTTATTTGCTGTTACTGGATATGCATTTGTTTTCCTTTTTCCAGTGCTGGCTATCGTAAGCATTACCCATATTTTTGAAATTCTTTTCGGTAGTGCGACTTTTGAATGGATGCAGGTTCTGTTCTGGTTATCAGTATTAGTCTTCACTGCTCAGATTAGTTACCGGATGTTTGTTACCCGGCCGGTACCTGCTGTTGGCTTTACAATGCCTGCATCTAAAATACCTAAGGTATATGAGGTTGTGGAAAGGTTGCAAACGCATTTTAAACGACCAGTTATACATAAAATAATAATCAGTGCTGATTATGAGCTGGATATAATTAAAACACCGTTCTGGATGTTGCCCGTCTGGTCGACTAATACACTTGTTATTGGTTTGCCGTTATTAATTTGTCTCACACCAAACCAGTTTGAACAGATGGTAGCTAGACGTATTGGGCAGTTTTCCAAGCAGCACAATATGATTACTAACTGGTTGTATCAGCTGAACGGCATCTGGCAGCAATACAGTTATATTTATGGTAAGCAGAAAAATATCGAGAGCTGGTTTTTGAAATTATTCTATCTGAGCTATGCGGTCCTGTATAAAAAGTTTTCAGTATTAGCCGCAAGAAAAGATGAGTTAAGTGCAGATAAATATGCAATGGAAATGTATTTTCATGAAGAAATTTGCGAGATGATAACCGCAGATGCATTATGTCGCTGGTATCTTGAAAATCGGTTCTGGCCGGCAATAGAAAAAGCCTATTCAGATAAAGATAAAGAAACGCACAAGCCTTACAGAAAGCTTACAACAGTTATTCGAGGCAATCTAAATGTAGTAACAAAATCCATGTTAACTAATTTAATGAATGATGAAGTAGTCAAGTCTGCTAACCGCAATCCGACACTCCACCTGCGACTTGTAGAAATTGGTCATGTTGAACCGATTATGAAAAAATATACGGGTGAGTCAGCCGCCGACTTTTATCTCGGGACATCTCTCAATGGCGCACTAAATCTCATGGATAAATTATGGTATAAAAATAATTATAAGAAAAATCACCAGATAAAAACCTCAAAAAAACGCTGGATCTCAGTTTTCAATAGAGATCAACTTAGAAATTAAATTTGATAATTAATGTGTTATTGATTTAAAAGCTCTTGTTCCATTGATAAAAAAACGCCATAAGCATTTTTACGATGGGCCTGTTTATAGGCGGGAAGGTCTGAAAATTCAGACCAGTCGGCAGCGCTAAAAGCTTCATCAAATGACATTAACTCATCCACCGCATTTTTCATTACACTACGAATTTTTTGTAAGTAGCGTTGAGTTAGCTGTATGGCTTTGTCAGGATTTTTTGCGGCGGCGCCGTGGCCAGGAATTAATGCGGTTAGTTTGGTGTGTTTAAGATTATTTAACAAAGCTAGCCAGTGAGCAGTGTCAGCGCTGCCGGTAAACGGAACACGTCCTTCAAAAATTAAATCGCCTGATATAAGTACCTGGTCGGGTTTGACTAATACACTTAAATCTCCATCTGAATGAGCCGTGCCCAGAAAATTTAAATCGAACTGAATGCCGCCCAGCGAAAAACTTTCATTGCTATCGATTACTTTATCGGCTTTTAATAAATGAGTGGCCTCATTTACCCAGGGATAAAGAGAAACCTGGCGTTCTTCAAGACGATTAGTTGCAGACGGTGAATCAAGGTAATCAAGATAGCCTGCAGGCGCAATTATTTGAGCACCCAGTTTTTTAAAAACCTGTAAGCCATAAATATGGTCTGCATGATAATGTGTGACAATGACCTTAACAACGGGCTGTGAGCTGACTTTTTTAATTTTTTGAAGGAACAGCTCAGCCAATGCCGGAGTGCCCAGTGAATCAACTAAAACTATGCCATCATCGGTGATAACTGCACTAGCATTAGAAATAAAACCCTGGTTATCCGTAGCCACACCAGCTTTACCCTGAACATAGTAAACATGTTCTGACACCTGTTGTAAAATCATGTCGACCGTAGCGGGAGCATTTGATGTAGCATGGGCATTGGATGACGCAAATGCAAAGCAAATTAATACGGTAGCATTGAAAAAAATCTCTATTTTAAAAAGTGATAGCATAAGATTTTATATTATAAATAATGGAAGCTTATTTTCCCCTGTTTACAGCTTGAACTCAAGTCCGTTAATCATGTTAGTAAAAGTGTTGTTTCCTGGGGAAGGGGGATACAGGGCTGATTTTGGTTGTATAATGAGAATTAACTGGATTTTATACAATATAAAATATGTTTTTTGCGTTTATTAAGCGTGTAATACGGGTTTTGTTTGAGCCGCGGGAGACTCTGGCAGGTTTGAATTTTGTGTGATGACTGTAGCATATTTCGTCGTTGTTAAACGAAAACATTTTGGAATATTCCTGTTTTAATTCTTTGTTAGTTAAAATTTCTGTATAGTTTCTATTGTTCTTCTTTATGTTAGGTGTAATAAATCCTAATTCATTTTGATAAGAAAGACAGCATAGATTTTCGTCAATGAACTGATAATGGCTGGGTTGTATATTGAGTTTCTGTTGAAAATCACTTTTTTTAAAATAAAATAAAAAACCATATTGTATTTTATTATCAGTCCATATACTGGAGCCTAATGCAATAATGCCATCAGAAACTGCAAGTTATGATATGTTCTTTTCCATGGCAGAGGGTTAGGGCTTATTTGACATTAGATGAAATTAACTTGACACCTTCAGAACTCTATTTTCCTGCAGGTAATAAATGTTGATATCCATTGGTGTCAATAGTCGCTCGATTTTTGAATAAAGCTTTTACAGAGAATGTGATACTAGCTTCACGTGCCGCATAGCCTGGGGTTAAACAGAAAGTCATAAAAATAAAGAGGAAAATAAAGAGGAAAATAAAGAGGAAAATAAAGAGGAAAATAAAGAGGAAAATAAAGAGGAAAATAAAGAAAAACCATACTTTATTGTAGATTTTATTAGATGATATTAGTGTATAAAAGTTAGAAAGGTAAAGATAAATCAGTTGAGTAAATATTGACGTTTGTATAAAAAGATTTTTCGATACAGCGAATATTTTAGTAGCGAGTAATATATTAACGCAAGTCTACGTCGATAAAGCAGAAATATAGAGATGAAAATTTCGGGGTAATATAATTATAACAACCAGGCCAAGATGTATTGTATAGCCTGGTGTTATGTAATGTTTTAGTTGTTAATCATCATTTTCATATATGCTACGGTCATTAACTTCCTGAGCAGGGCGGGCATTTAAGTGAATGATATTTTCAAATTTGTGAATTTGTTTTTTAGAAAATTCAATTGCATTTTTCATAACAAACCAACGTACACCTTCGCTGCAAGGGGGGGTTGTTAATGAACCGGAATAATTAAAATACTCATCTGTGTCTTCCGGTAATAATTTAGTTACATTAATATACTTGCCTTCAACTTCAACGACACCTTCATAGTCCGGTGCACTTTTAATAATTTTATTAAAGGTTTTGTTTTTTTTACCTTCTTCAATTAATACACCTATAACAGCCAGCTCACCGTTGGTATTACTATGTACCAGGTGCATTTCCATAGGGAAATTATTGCCGTTAATCAGGTGTTCGCTTGGGGTATGAAAATGAAATTGTAGTAAACGATATTCTTCTCCATTGATTGCCATGCTGCTGCCTTGCTCGTATTCTACTTCAATCGTATGTCCGTTGTTTAACACATGTAGAGGTGTAGTTTCGTAATCAAATTTAAATTCACCTCTACTCGCTTCAGTTGTGTTCTGGATGTCAATAGGTGATTGTTTAAATCCGCTACAGTCTGGAAAATGATCACCCCATTGTGCTGGTAAAACGACTGTATCTTCGCCGTGTTGAAAATAACCCCAGTTAACTTCAGCCGCATTTATAAAGGGAGCAGCATTAGTTGTGGCAGCAAAAACAGTTGCACTTAATAGTGTTTTAAAGTTCATAGTCTTCTCAGTTGGATAATATGTGTGAAATTATGACGCTTAATGTTTGAAACTTGTAGATTATATAGTGAGATTTTCTGGATTCTAACTAGGGTGTACCCAATGAAATATAGTCGTAAACCATGTAGTATATAAGGGCAATAATGTTATATTTTAACGGGTGAAGTATTGGTATTATCCATAATCACATGTGATAAAAATGTTATTATCTCTCTAAAATTTATAGTTGAAGGGCAATGAGTCAATATAGAAAAACAATTTATAAGCTACTGTCTACATTCATATTAACCGTATTCTCTATTCAGCCATTAATGGCTCATGAAAGTTCAGTTCATGAAAAAACTAGCATCGAAAACCTGGTCCTGCCCATCACAATTGCACATCCAGATGAAACTGGTCTGTATGTGCTGGAGAAAGGTGGCAATGCTTTACTCGCCAGAGGTTGGCTGGCAGATAGAGCAACAAAATCAATTGATGTTCAGTACTTTATATGGAGCACAGACAATATTGGTAAGCTTGCAGCTGAAGCATTGCTGAGAGCCGCTGAACGCGGTGTGTATGTGCGGGTTCTGGTTGATGATTTATTGATTGATGCAAAACCGGATGAGCTTTTTGCAATGGCCTATCATCCGAATATTGAAATACGAGTCTACAACCCTGTGCATTCTGTTGGGGTTAATTTTCTTGAGCGCTATACACATCTTGCATTAAATTTCAGGGGTAGCAATCAACGAATGCATAATAAAATGTTCGTTGTTGATAATCTGATTGCGATTACAGGCGGACGAAATATGGAAGCTCAATATTTCGACTTTGGTCATAAATATAATTATCGTGACAGAGATGTATTATTAGTTGGAGATGTGATTCCTGAGTTAGCCGATACATTTGAAGAATTCTGGAACGATGATCTGGCCAAACCAGTTGAGAGGCTAATAAGGAATCCGTTCCAGTCTGACGTGGAATGGAAACCTGAAGATGAGTGGGGTGATGAGATAATTGTCGCTCATGATGAACTAAAGGATAAATTGGATCAAGTAACACAGAAACGTATAAATTCTATTTATAAAAGTCTCCATGCTTATGCAAAAGATGAATCAAATTATTCTTTGTCAGTAAGAAAATCAATGCATCAAATTAATCATAATATTGATGAAATTATTAACTCAGCGTATTGGCTAGATGCTGTTTTCATCAGTGATAGACCTGGTAAAAACAATACCTGGTTTAATTTCAGTATGGGCGGTGGTGGAGAGTCAACTAATGCACTAGCGCGCCTGGTTAATTCTGCAAGAAGTTCTATTCTTATTCAGTCACCCTATCTTGTTTTAAGCTCAGACGCCTGGGATATATTTAAAGCAGCTTTAGCTAGGGGTGTAGAAATTAGGATTAATACCAATTCACTTGCTGCCAGTGATAACTTACCTGCATTTAGTGGTTACAGTTCTCAAATAGATGAGTTACTTGATGCAGGGGTGGAGGTTTATGAATATCGTCCTGATGCAAAAATAAGGCATGAACTTGTTAAACAATATTCTCAGTATAAAGAGTTGCCGATATTTTCTCTACATGCAAAAACTATGATTGTTGATGACAGTATTGTTTATATAGGTACATTTAACCTTGATCCAAGATCAGAGAATCTTAATACTGAAGTGGGTATTATAACGAAGCATGCAGATTTGGCACAGGCAATTATAAGAGAAATTGAAACAGATATGGCGGAAGGTAATAGCTGGAATATTAAAAAAGACGGTGAAAATAATGACACATCATTTTTTAAGCGCAGTGAGCTTTTTTTATGGAAATTGTTGCCATTAGATTCAATTTTATAAATATAACAAATATTAAACTAATAGTTAAAGTTATCACTGTCTATAGTTTGACTATGCACAAATTATTTGACGATGAACTGAGATAGTAAAGAAAAATTATTTACATTAAGTGATGAGAGAATTAAGCCTGAAAGGCTTGGTGAGTCAATCAAGTATAAAGTACAGAAAGTAAATTTAAAGAGAATATAATAAAAATGAACTGATGATGCTGTTTATTTATATTTTGACTGTCATTGTCTAAATATTTTAAGTTTAAATATTGAATTTATTTCCGTTTAATGTGCACAAACGATTGATTATAAATAGTTGTTCCTGTTTCGTGCTCGAGATAAATATATGGCTGAAAATCACGTGGTTTTATGGGGATACGTTTTTTAGCGAAATTCAGAATCGATTTATTAAATGACAAATTCTTTTATAGGCGAAAAATAATGCAAAAAAGTAATCTTGAATTTAATGATGATATCCATAAATATGTACTGGATAACTCATTAAGAGAGTCGCGTGTTTTGAATGACCTGCGAATTGAAACACAGAAAGATCCAGCTGCAATAATGCAGATACCACCAGAGCAGGGGCAGTTTATGTCAATGCTGGTTAAATTAACTGGGGCTAAACGGACAATAGAAATTGGTGTGTATACGGGCTACAGTACACTTTGTGTTGCGCTGGCTATGCCAGATGATAGCTATACGCTCGCCTGTGATGTGGATGAGCACTGGACAAATATAGCTAAAAAATATTGGTCTAAATCTCAGGTGGATAAAAAAATTGATCTACGACTTGCGCCTGCTTTAGATACCTTAAATAGCATTATTGATGAGGGGCAGGAAGAAAGCTATGACTTTATATTTATTGATGCAGACAAAAATAATTATGATAACTACTATGAGCTCTCCCTGTTGTTGTTAAAGTCAGGCGGGCTTTTGGCGATAGATAATGTTTTACTGTTTGGTTCTGTAGTTGATCCGACGCAAATTGATAAGTCTTTACAGGGGGTGTTTTCAGATGAAGATATTCGGGTTGTTAGCGATTTAAACTTCAAAATAAAAAATGATAAACGTGTAGAAGTTAGCATGTTAAAAATGGCTGATGGATTGACTCTGGTGAGAAAAGTATAAGCATCTAAAAATCTGTAATTAATGTATATTAGGGTTTATGGGGGACCATCATGTATTCATGTACATTTGTAAAATATCTCTGGAAAGAAAAAGACAAAAAAAGGCGATTTAAAACGCTTGAGAAAAATATTAGACTGCCATTTCAACCGACTATTGGTCTGGAGGTAGGTGAAGGTGACTGGTTCTCAGGAAAAATTGAGCGAATCGTCTGGGATAATGCTGATGAAAAGTTTATTATAAAAGTACTCGATATTACACCGAAAGATGGGGTTTCTGCCGAGTTACTGCTGGATGTGGCGCTAAAGCAAGGCTGGAAAACGCAGGATTAAAACCTACTATTAAATTTGAGGCCAATATGAAGAAGCTAAAAAATGAAAAAGAGCTATTAAAAAAAGCCATAATAGAAGGTGTTAAATATGGTGAAGCGCGAGGCGTTGTTGAGTTCGAGTCGACAGATTCAGCAAATGAAAAAATAGAATACATTTATCGCTTGCTTGTTCATGATAAAGTAATTCAAGCTATTCCAGAAGATCAGGTATCGCAAAAATCCATGAAACATAAAATTGCAATCTGGGCTTCAAAACTAAAGTGAATGCTCAATACGAATATAGAATATTTATGTGTACAAAATGAAAACAGGCCGCCGAAGTGGCAGCCTGGTTTACAATTTAAGAAATGTAAGCCTTGTCTATATTAAATGTTACCCGCCCAGTAATACCAGACCAGTAATACCAGACCAGTAATACCAGACCAGTAATACCAGACCAGTAATACCAGACCAGAAATACCAGGACCAGAAATACCAGGACCAGTAATACCAGGACCAGTAATACCAGGCCAGTATTACCAGCCCAGTATTACGCCCTCAAGAAATTCATTCTGTCCTTCGTAATCTTCTTTTTTGGTAATCACAAATGATTTCACTTTTTTACCGGCAAATCGTCGAAGTATGCCTTCGACAGATGCGCGACCCTCACCGTGAGTCAGGGACTGGATGATTTTTTCCTGATTAAGATTGCTCACTCTGCTGCTTGCGGTGATAACCTGATTGGGGATTTTCTCACTTGTATAGATAACTTTGAAACCGGCTCGCTGTTCTGCTGATAGCTTTTTATCAAAGAAATCCTGTCTCACTACAGCCGCTACACACTTGTTTTCTTTAAGTTGCTTAAACACAGCAGACATGCCGCCTTTTACACTTTTAATAAGGGGTTCACGAATAGGGCTGTTGAGAACATTCAGTAAAACTAGTGAAGTTAAATTTGGAGGAGGAATAGCACATACTTTCTTTAGTATTAAATCTTCAGGCTTATTTATGTTTTTACTACTCTTATGCGTAATAAAATAGAAATCCAATCGTCCGGGGAGTTTAACCAGAGGTGTGTGGGAGAGGTGCAGTATTCTCCAGGAGGCAAAATGAGGCCCATCAAATACGATATCGAATGAATCTCGCCTGATGTCTCTTTGGTAGCGAAGCCAGCCACGGGGATGTTTGTAAACAACCTCTTCACCTAATAATTTACTTAAGTGATTGGCAAGTGGGCCATAGAGTTTCTGGCCCTGCTCAGCAGACTCCCTTGGAGGAGCGGTGAGTATTAGTGTTGCACTAATTTGTTGAGAAAAAATCAAACATGCAGCAAGTAATAACAAAGGCTGCTTAAGAGGTACCAACTTCATCGTTTGTTCCTTTGGGTAAACATAGATTAGGGTATCTTATAAAGATTCTTATGATAACAGTCAAATAAGATGTACTTATTGTAATATGGCATAAAATCTATGGAATAAATAGACGAATAGTGCATCACTATCTCAAATTAGAATTTATTCAATGATTATTTTATAAGTGTCTATATAAGTAACTGCTGTTGAATCGCCCCAGCTAGTGCATTATTACAAATTTTTATTATCGTATTATCTAAATAAATCTTTAACACGCTTTTAATATAGCACAAAAAGTGCAGGAGGTTGAATTCAGTGATAATTTGTTTTACGAGGGGTAAAGCTAATATAAGCGATTATTTATTATATACGCATATTTTTTAAAGGTAGCGCTTAATCGCGCAAGCGAAAAATAATAATATTGTATTGTTTTTATTTACGGGTTGTATATAGATGGTTTGAATGCAGCACAGGTGTTGTGAGTCTACTTATCAATCAACCTGCTGAGAGGTATGTTAAAAAAGGCATCTGCACCACCTTTCATAAAGTAGTATTTTTTAATATTTTTGGCTTCCAGGTAGTACTGAAACCAACGCACCTGTTTTCCCACCATATCATACACATAAAGTGTTTTATTACTGATGCTGATGCTGTCAAGAAACTTATCAAGTTTGTTCTTTTCGGATTTACTCAGGCTGATAGAGTTTTCATCGCCAGAAAATATATAAAAACCGTCCCTGTTGACTCGATCTCTAATGTCGAGTATTTTTACGGACTCATTGGCGCTTTTTATGAATTTTTCTGCGGGCAGGGTATGCAATTTAAAGTCAGCTTTTGATATAAGTCGTGCAGGGTCATTTAATGTGCTGCCTAATAAATCAGCTTCTTCAGGATGTTTTTTTGCCCAGTCAAATATCCCCGCATCATAAGCATAGACATTTTTAAATCCCAGATAATTCATGCAACGCCGAGTGGCTTTATAAGATTTCATGCAGGTGTGACCATTGCAGTAAAAGACTATTTTTTTAGCTGGATTACTGTCTCTAATTTGTAACATTTTCGTTTTAAATCTTTTTGATGAAAGTGAAAGTGGTACGGAAATAGCGTTTTTTATTCTTAGGGTTTCATATTCATAGGTAGATCTTGCGTCAACAATGACTACATTGTCGCGGGATTGATATAGCTCTTCAAGCTCAATGGTTGGTACATGAGGGTATTTGGTACGGCCAGGGAAGTCTGTTGATGCAGTTAAACTCGGGCTGAGTAGAGAAAGTATTATTATAGTTATTATATGTTTCATTTTTATTCCGTTACTAACTAAAACAACAGGTAGTTAGAAACAGGTGCAATGTGCTACTTATTTCTTATAATTGAGTCAGTTATTTAGAAGAAAGAGAGTTAAATTTTTTATGTAAATTATATGTTTTCTATTTAACGCCGCTGCATTATGAGATTCAAGTGATGTTTCGTCAAGGTGAATGTGATGATTAATTTTTAAACTTAGTATTTCGTTTTAATAATTAGGCCGCTGAAATAGATAGGTTTTGTGCGTTAGAATAATTATTTCATGTGTGATATATGGAATTTTTTTGACATTTTGCATCTCATATAATAATTAGTTTTTTTGAAGGCGTTTTTGATCAATTTTCATACAGAATAGATGTCTACAGGCAAATTCGTAGAATGAGTTTGTAACATATACTCGCTCCTCTTTTTGAAGTTAGATAAAGTTTTAAATTACAACCAAATGAGGAAGGTAAATGAAATATAGTAAAAGCAATATTCTTAATTGCTTTATCAGTGGTGCTAATTTCCACTAATATTATGGCGGGAGATCATGGGAATGATGATCACGGCCATAAAAGCAGCAATGGCCCAGCCTGTTTTAGTTTTGGGCCACAAACACCCCCGTGATATAGATAATGTTAAGGGTACAAATAAGCGTGTTTTTGCTTCAGCACCCAGTTATAAAGAAATGAATCTGTGTAATATACATTTCCATAATAATCCGGAGCACAAGGCTAAAGCATTCTCAATTTATGCGGGCGAAGGTGAGCATGGCCATGGTGGTGGTTACCTGTGCAGTATTAGTAAGTCGCTTAGCAAGGCTGAATTAATGCCACCTAAGGGCGATGTCTGCAATGGCCTGAAGCCGGGTGATACAATTGAAGTGCACTGGGTGCATTCATCCAGTGATATTAAGCCGGGTAAAGGTCTGGTTTCATGTTTGTCGGAGAGCTGCGCTAACCCTCATTTACGCGTTGAAACTCAGGTTTCACGGTTGTTAATGACACATCGGCACTTAATTTTAATCACCTGACCTATGATGGCAATGTGGTTAATGGTTATCGTCAGGCTAAAGCACTACCAACCAATGTTGGTAAGCCGGTTGTATTTATGGGGTCAACCACGGGCCTCAAGTATACTGAGCAGCAAGTTCACCTATGCAGGTGACCTGGTCTGTGCAACCGCAGTGCGCCAAAATTGACATTAATAGCCTGGGTAAGTGGTGTAAAGGCAATGTCTTCAAAGAAGATCATGCTCATGGTGTGCGTAAGCTTGTGACTAATCTGGCATAACTGTCTGTTTTAAAAAAATAGGGCAAGCAGGTAGCCTGTGCACTATTCACTAAGCTAAAAGAGTCACCTCGCAAAGGTGCCTCTTTTGTTGGTTGCTCAAATTATAAATTGGCAGCAGTTCAAACCGGGAGGATAAGTTACATTAATTGACAGATTATCGAATAAGTGGCTTATTCACATTTTATTTGTGAAATTGTTTTGAAGACGCTGTTAGCATGTGTATTATGTGTATAGCAAATGATAAATCGCGTATAAAAAATGCCAATCAAACTTATCTATAATCAGTCGAAAAAATTCCTAACTGTGAGGGTTGAAGATCATTTGTCCATTGATGATGTGGAAGCAGCGACTCTTAAAATCTTTGAATCAGAAGAGTTCTCCCCTGATATAAATACCTTATGGGATATTCGGCAACTCTATTTTGATGATATCGATATTGTTTTTATAAAGAGGCTGGTTGCAGTACGTAAAAAATATACAGGTCTGCGTGGAAACCCAAAAATTGCTATTCTTTCTAATTACGCTTTAGCGGCACCGATAATCAAATTATACGTCATTTTATCAAAGGGCCTGGAAGAAAAAACGCGTGTTTTTAAAACGCAAGATGAAGCAGAGTTATGGTTAGGGCACCTCTGATCAAGCCTGTCAGGTCGCGCCCTGTGGGGAGGCCAGGTGATGCATTGCAACGTCTCACCCTGCCCATGTCTATAACGTTGGGCATGCTTTCAAAGCTGCGCCTTGATTGTGAACTCACCTGACCGCCAGAGATGTAATAGACTTGTTCGGAGGTGTCTCAGGTCAGGATTAATGAAAAAGTCAGATACGAACAGATAATTCAATTAAATTTTTATCCGGGTCACGTATATAAAGTGAGTTGATCTGTCCACTACTACCACTTCGAATAACCGGCCCTTCTTCAATGGTTATATTATTTTGTTTCAGTTCCTGTTCAATCGTATCAATGGGTGTATTAACAATAAAACATAAATCTGCAGAGCCACTCACGGGTTTATTTGCATGGGGTCTAAATTCTTTGCCTGCCTGATGAAGGTTGATTTTCTGAGAGCCAAATTTTAAAGCTTTACGGTTGTCTGCAAATTTGACTAATTGCATGCCTAAAACATGGCAATAAAAATTGATACTGGTTTGTACGTCATTAACCGTTAAAACCAGATGATCAAGTTGCTGTATGTTCATAGTTTTTCATATTCATCAGTTTTAAATCCAACAAGAATATTTTTTGTTTTTATCAATACCGGGCGTTTAATTATGCTCGGGTTGTCCAGCATGATTTTAATAGCGGTTTTTTCATCGACAGAAGATTTTACTTTTTCATCGAGCTTGCGCCAGGTGGTGCCGCGTTTATTTAATAAAATTTCCCAGCCGAGTTTTTTTACCCAGGCTTTCAATTCTTTTTCGGGAACACCGCGTTTTTTGTAATCGTGAAATTCATAGTCGATGCCATTATCATTAAGCCACTTGCGGGCTTTTTTAATGGTGTCGCAGTTGGGGATGCCGTATAGGGTAATCATAGCTTTTATAGTCGGTTCTTCGTATGGATTAAATATATAGGCAAGCATTTTACTCTATTGATATAAGCAGAGTAAATGCTAATTAGAACAGGTTAGGCATGTATTTGACTGGAATAATCAACTCAGTGTTCATGCAATCATAATATGCTTAAACTGTTCGTTATCAATCAAAAGAGGTATTCAAGTGTTTATTACTTGTCAAAGCCTGCAAGCCATGCTGCTATTGATTTTGCTTCCCTTTGAATCAATCGTGTATCCTGATGAATATAAGCCATGCTAGCCACACCCTGAGTCCATACCATAAGGTGCATGGTCAAATCCGCTGCACTCTTACCACAACCCATTAATTGGAACTGTTCCGTTATCCACTGCTCAAAAACTTTAAATTGCTCTTTTGTTATGGCTTGCAAATCATGCTGTACCTTGCCTAATTCGGAATTAAGTGTGCCCATAGGGCAGCCATAATGAATCACTTCTTTTTTAACATTGGTTGCAATTTGAGCATAGCGTTGTAGACGTTCCACGGGTGTTTTGTATTCTTCTTCCCAGCGCCTTAACATCTTTCGCATTTCAGAGACACGGTAATTAATGACAGCAACCAGCACTTCGCTTTTAGTGCTGAAGTGATAATTCAAATTTCCACGTGGTATTTTTGACGCGGCCGCAATATCACTAAAGGATGTCAGGTTATAACCCTTCTGGTAAAATAATCGGTCAGCAGCCTCAACTATTTGCTGCTTAACCTGTTCAGTTTTTTCTCTTGAGACCATATCATTTAACGATACCTGTCTTTAGCTCTTTACACAATCGGCCGAGCCATTTTCATTGGCTTTTTCTGACATTTAAACATTTCCTGTATCTGTTTTGACACGGCATCTTTCCAGTGTGTGTGGGGGTGGTAATTAAGGGTTTTTGTTGCGTGATTATTATCTACCGATACATCTTCCAGTATGTGAATGATGCTGCGGGTTACCAGCGGCTCCCATGGAACAATGGGATCTAACATTTCCATTAACCTGGCAAAGGGGTAGGCAATAAAAAAAGGTACGCTGAAATGGGGTGTTGGATAGGCAAACTGCTCATGTATAAACTCAATGACCTCTTTAACTGTAGGTACTTCTTTCCCTGCAATGTTAAATGACTCATAACCGGTCAATTCTTCTGTCATAGCGGCACATTTCATTGCCTCGCCAATATCTTTGCCGTCGATAACCGGTAAACTGGTTTTTCCACCGGCCACCCAGGGTACCAAATGAGTTTTCAAACGCGGCAGCAATATAGGCAATATCCCCAGGCCATAGTACTCACCGGCAAAAATACCCAGGCGCATATTAACCATAGCCGTATTAGTGTTGGCCTTTGCTCGCATATAGTTTTCTACTTTAATAACGCTACATAAATGCGGCCAGAAAAGTCTTGGTATTCCGACACTCATAGCATCAGATGATTTTTCTGGTGCAGCAGCAGAGGTCGTACTGACATTAATATACCGTGAAATATTCTTTTCAATTATCTTATCTATCAATTTAATCGTGGGGTCATAATACAGTTCCTGGGATTGTTTCTTATGCCCCCATAGTGCTGTCCATGCCATAGCATTGCAGACTACATCCACCCCCTCGAGCATTGTATCAAGATAGGTTTCATTTCGAAAATCACCTTCTCTAACTTCGCCTGTAAATTCGTGAATCAATTTTGATTTATCACGACAGGCTGCAATCAGGTTAATACCATCAAGCTTCATTAAGGTCTTTAACGTGTGAGTGCCTACAAAACCATTTGCGCCTGTCACTAGTATTGTCTTCATATAAATAACCCCTTGTTAATTAAGATGACCGTCTGACATAGTATTTCAGACGACTATCTTAATTACAAGAAATATATTTGGAAATTACATGGTTGTTGACAATCTTCCGTTAACGTGAGATATATCTAACGTTAACGGAAGATATGAGGTTAAGTCAATGAAACACACCGGCGTAATTATTCAGCTAACCGACACAACCAGTCTTGTAGAGTAAGCTACGTTATTGAATCAGTTAAGAAGGCCGAGGGTGCCATCACATAAAAATTTAGTGAAGAAAAGCAGCATTTACTTTTGGTGTTGTATGATTCAGAAGCCGCAAACTCCCTGGAGTTGCTCAGTAGGGTAAAAGAAATATTTTGAGTCACAATTGGTAGGTTTACAGATGTCCAATGATTATTTAAAAATTGGTGAAGTAGCCAACTTGTTAAACACTACGGTACGCACTATTCGTTACTATGAGGAGGAGGGACTCTTAAATCCTCATAAGACGGGTGGTGGAACACGTTTATATTCTCATCAACATGTTGATCGTTTGAAAGCCATAATCCACCTGACCAAAAATGGTTTTTCACTTGATACCATAAGGACAATTGGAAGCGTAAGAACAAGCTGCTCTACCGGTGATGAAGGCAGTAAAAAAGTATCAGGTATTATTGATCGTGCGATTCAAGATATCGAAGATCAGATGGCAAATTTAAAGAAACTGAAGTCAGAGTTAAAAGCTGCATCTAGACAGGTAGAGAAATGTGCAGGTTGCAAAAATGAACCTTCAAGTCAGGAATGTCCAACATGTCCAATTAATATGAACCTCAGTAAAATAGAAGTTCTTAATTTGATCTGGGAATAATTAACTGGAGAGGCCGATATGCTTGAGCAAGCTAAAAGTTCATACAAAGACGTTACTCAATATCCTCATAAGTTTTTGCAAATTAATTTGGATAAAATTCGTATACCCGTGACATATAAAAAATCCTGGGATGATGGGTTTGGTGCAAGAGGATGGAAAGTGGATGTCGCCATTGGTGATCCTCAAATAATTGCCAGCACCCGTGAAACGGGCCAAAGGATAAATACCTCGGTATTTATCCATGACATACTCGACCACTTTTTGTCTGGCTTTGGCGTAAGCGGACACAGAAGTGAAGCGATGGCATTGATTCAGCTTGCCATGCGTACCGGCTCTAACCCGGGATCAGATTATAAACAAATCATTGAAGAAGATATTCTAAATGGGCGAGTTAATGGTGAGTCAATGAAATCATTTCTTCCATCGAGTCTTATTGATTTATTACCCGATAATGCGGATAAATCGGATAAGGAAATAATTTCATTTCTTAAAAACGCATTAGGTGTTGATCGTTTAACTGATACGCTGGTCAATCATTTCTTTACGCTTGGAAAGGCAGGAAAAAAGCACGCTGAAAACAACTGGATGAAATTAGGCTTAAATCATTATAAGCAAACAGAAATGGGTGATGCCTTACAAAAAATACTTATTGAAATAGATAATAAAGCTGATGAGTTGAATATAGAGGAGATAAAGGGAAGAATCACAATAGATAATAAGCATGTTTCATTTGATGAACTGGAAAATTGTCATGTTAAAGATATAGGGACTTACTGCGTAGCTATTGACCAAATATGCGAGTAACCACTCGCGATAGAGGAGCCGAGTATGCCACGTGACAGAATATTAATGAAACAGTTCTCGGTCTTACTTCATTGAAACCAGGTTTCAGGGCTGCTTTTGGTAATGAGACTGTCATTGCGATATGGTCCTGTATGCTTTTATTTATATCAACGGTTTGTATATTAGCGAATACCATGACCAACTTTGCTAATTTAGCCGGCATCATGCTTGACACATTTGTCGCGCGATTAGGTGTTAAACATTTCTGATGTAATGTGAGCTGATGCGTGCATCCAAAAATCAAAAGCCAAAGCCAAAGCCAAAGCCAAAGAAGTTGATCTATACGATCATGTTTGCGCTACTACATTTTACTGCGCCAGGTAAGCGCGCTATCGTCTAAAAAACCTTTTTCAATCAGGCGCTTCAAAATACCTGTGCTCTTCTCTCTGAAAGCATCCCTGAGTAAGCGCACAGCCGGTGTGATCGATTGTCTGCTCGGGCAGATAAGCCATAGTTCTGTTGATCTGGGTTTGAAAGCGGGCATAACATTAATAACCTTTCCTGATAATAAATCGGTAGACATATCCAGGCAGGACTTAACGGCGAGACCTTTATCTGCTATACACCAACGCCTTACCAGGTCGCCATCATTGGCGGCTCTGTTACCCCTCATTTTTATTTTATAGTTTGTTTCAGTATCCGAGAATTCCCAGACATCATGTATGACATCGTAAAGCTGGTAGAAGAGACCATTGTGTGTAACTAAATCATGTGGGTGCTTGGGTGTGCCGTTTTTATCAAGGTAGGCCTGAGTCGCACAAAGTAGCACCGGTACATTACAAATCTTAAAGCCATAAAGGTTGGCATCTTCGGGTGAGCCATAACGAAGGGCGATGTCTACGGAGTCGCGATAAAAATCAATATTGCTATCATTAATATTAGTTTTTAAGCTGACTTTTGGGTGAGTATCCATGAATTCATCAAGCCAGGGGATCACCAGATTCCTGCCAAGGTCTGATGAAAGTGCGATGCGCAGTTCACCATCCACAATATCCAGATCATGCTTCATATTCAGCCTGGCCTGGTCGAGCATAAGCAGGGCCTGCTCACACTGCGGAATATACCTTTCACCCGCATGGGATAGCCTAAGCTTGCGTGTTGTGCGGATAAATAGCTCCACACCCAGGGTGCTTTCAACCCGCTTAAGTGCCGCACTGGCGGTTGCAGTGCGCATATCCAGGCTCGCTGCTGCTGCGGTAATACTGCGGAATTCAGCCACTTTAAGTACTACTTGAAGGTCTTCTAATAACATATTGTCAAATATTGTTTGATAATGATTCAAATATTATGCTGTTTTTTATTGGGTAATCAAGCGCTATTATCCTTCTCAGTTACTTAGTAAATGCACACTCAACCGGAGAAACATCATGAAAGCTATTGGTTATAAGAAATCACTACCCATTAATGACCCTGAGTCTTTGATCGATATCGAACTGCCGCAGCCAAATGCAAGCGGGAATGACTTGCTGGTTAAAGTTAAATCTATTGCAGTGAATCCGGTGGATTACAAAATACGCCAGCGCATGGCGTCAGAGGATGGTAGCTATAAAGTGATTGGTTGGGATGCTGTGGGTGAGGTGGTTGCAATAGGTGAGGCGGCGACACGATTCAAGCCGGGTGATGTCGTTTATTACGCAGGAGATCTCAACCGTCAGGGCAGTAATGCGGAATTTCAGCTGGTGGATGAACGACTTGTCGGCAGCAAACCTAAAAGCCTGTCTGATGCTGAGGCTGCGGCACTTCCACTGACCACTATCACCGCCTGGGAATTGTTGTTTGAACACCTGGCTATCAAGCAACAGGCCCCCGGTTCGACAGAGAAATTCGAGGAGGTGATCCTGGTTATCGGTGCAGCCGGTGGCGTTGGCTCAATTTTAATTCAGATCGCCAAAGCGATTACCGGCGCAACCGTCATTGCTACTGCCTCAAGGGAAAGCTCTGAAGCCTGGGTGAAAAAACTTGGTGCTGATTTTGTGATTAATCACACCCAGCCTTTACTACCACAGATAGAAGCATTAGGTATCAAGCAGGTGACACATATTGCGAGTCTTAATGCCACCGAATCTTACTTCGATACTTACAGCGAGTTGTTGGCACCGTTTGGCAAGATTGCCATGATTGATGATCCATCTAAACCGCTGGATGTGATGCTGTTGAAGTTAAAGAGCCAGTCATTACATATCGAATTTATGTTTGCACGTTCTATGTTTAATGCAGTAGATATGGATGAACAGGGACGCTTGTTAACTCGCGTAGCGGATCTGGTTGACCAGGGTTATATCCAGACGACTTCAGGCAAAAATCTCGGCACCATTAATGCTGAAAACCTGAAAGTGGCGCACGCAGAACTGGAGTCGGGTAAGGCGATTGGAAAGATTGTTCTGGAAGGATTTTAACGAACTGAATAACGGTGAGGGTCAGTGTAAAGGGCCTTGTATTACGGAGTAAAAACATGCCCATGCAGAGTAATGATTCAGTGTTTCAGGCTATTAACCGGGGATATAATTCAATGTTTCATCCCAACTGCTTAAGCCCAACGGTATAAACCCAACCGCATAAACCCAACCAACCGCATAAACCTCGGGGGGTGCGCCGTTAGAGAGCTATACAAAGGCCCGGTGCCAACTATGAATCGTCATATAGAACGTATTCAACTGGCTGAGACACTGTTTTTTTTCAGCGGTCTGCTGGCGAGATGTACCGTTTAATGTGCCCTCATTTGGCGATGCAGGGCAGATGTTTGATCCCTTTGTTTACCCGGGTTTACTGGCCGCGAAAACCCAGCGCATTGCACTGCAATGCACAGCACAGCACAGGGTGTGCCAGTATTGTGCTACCACTGCGCCATCCTGCGCATATTGCCAAGGCTGCGGCCAGCGTTGATGCGTTGTCGGGTGGACGGCTTATTTTAGGTGTCGCATCGGGGGTGATCGACCAGAAGAATATCCCGCACTCAAAATGCCCTTTGATGACCGTGGTGATCGGTTTTGTGCAAGCTTTGAATATATTAATCGCATGTGGGAAGACAGACGCGCCGACTTTTGAAAATCCTTTCGGAAATACTCATGGCGATATGGATATGTTACCCAAAACAACGGCAGGTAAGTTGCCCTTGTTAATTACCGGCGGTAGTCAACAAGATCCACATCTCGACGCATTGAACCCACAAAAAGTCGAAGCGCTTATAAAAACAATAAAGAAGGTTCTAGTCGAATTAAGGTAAGCGAATGAAGTGTGTTCTTAATGCAAAGATCGAACTCGTCATTAATTGATATTGGAAGTTAAGGGCAATAAGTGGTGTGAAAAGTTTCCTTCCGTTATGGTTTAGCGCAAGGAAACTTAATTTAAAAGGTTCAGCTGATTCTGTTATTCAATATCACGCAGTAACTGGTTAAGGCCAGTTTTGCTTAATGTTTTTGCATCAACCTGCTTTACAATAACCGCACAGTACAGACTGTAGGTGCCGTCTTTTGAAGGCAGGTTGCCAGATACCACAACCGAGCCTTTCGGAATTCGTCCATAAGTGATCTCACCGGTTTCACGGTTAAATATTTTTGTGCTCTGGCCAATGTAAACGCCCATTGAAATAACTGAGCCTTCTTCAACGATTACACCTTCAACAACTTCTGAACGAGCGCCGATAAAACAGTTATCTTCTATAATAGTAGGCGCTGCCTGTAATGGTTCTAAAACGCCACCGATGCCAACACCGCCGGACAGGTGAACGTTTTTACCAATTTGTGCGCATGAGCCAACCGTTGCCCAGGTGTCAACCATGGTGCCGCTATCAACATAGGCGCCAATGTTTACATACGATGGCATCAGCACAACGCTAGGTGCAATGTATGAGCCTTTACGGGCGGTTGCAGGGGGTACTACACGCACGCCTGATTCACGAAAATCCTTGGTGTTGTAATCTGCAAATTTAGATTCCACTTTATCGTAGTAATTAGTGAAACCGCCTTTAATAAAATCATTATCATTAATGCGAAATGAAAGGAGTACGGCTTTTTTTAACCATTCGTTAACGACCCAGTCACCACTGGATTTATCCGCAACACGTGCAGCGCCTGAGTCGAGCATGTTAATGCATTCTTCAACGGCTTCGCGTACGTGGGTTTCGACATTACGGGGGGTAATGTCGGCGCGGCGTTCGAAGGCTTCTTCTATTATGTTTTGTAAATCGCTCATTCTAATCTCCAGATAAATTTAGCGTGATTCTAAAAAGTGTTTAATACGATGTGCAGCTTCGGTGGTTTCTTCAAGGGTGGCTACCAGTGCCATGCGAATATGGTTTTCGCCCGGGTTGATATCCCCGTGATTAATGTCGTGGGCTGTGCGAGATAAATATCGTCCGGGTAATACGGTAATATTTTGTTCGGCAAATAACTGTTGTGCAAAATCCGTGTCGGCCATGTCAGTTTGTGGCCATAAGTAAAATCCCGCATCCGGTAGTTTAACATTCATGTGCGGGGAAAGTATTTCCAGCACGCGGTTAAATTTCTGCCGGTAAATATTACGGCTGTCAATGACGTGTTGTTCGTCATCCCATGCACTGATGCTGGCATATTGATGGTGACCCGACATGGCGCTACCGTGGTAGGTGCGATATTTTAAAAATGCCTGCATAATTTGTGCATCGCCGGCCACGAAGCCTGAGCGCAAACCGGGCAGGTTTGAGCGTTTTGATAAACTATGAAAAACTACGCAGCGTTTATAATCACTATTGCCCATTTCAGCAGCGGCTTCTAAAAGTCCGCAGGGTGGACTGTCGTCGTTAAAATAAATTTCAGAATAACATTCATCCGAGGCGATAATAAAATCAAATTCTTCGGCCTTATTTATCAACCACTGCATTTGCGATTTTGAAATGACGGCGCCGGTAGGGTTGCCAGGGGTGCAGATGTAGATTAACTGACAGCGTTGCCATGTGGCATCGTCAATGGCTTCAAAATCCGGCAGGTAATTGGTGTCGGCGGTAGTGTTATAAAAGTGCGGCTCGGCACCGGCTAATATAGCCGCGCCTTCATAAATCTGATAAAACGGATTAGGCATTAAGATTAATGCATCGTCTTTACGCTCAATCATCGCCTGTGCAAAAGCAAATAAAGCCTCACGGGTGCCGTTAACCGGCAGAACATTTTTATCTATATCCAGGCTGTCTGTCGCTAATTTAAAGCGACGTGTTAACCAGTTGGCGATAGACTGGCGCAACGCCGGTATCCCTTTGGTAAGCGGATAATTAGCAATTTTGGGCAGTGACTGGACCAGCTCTTCCAGCACAAATGCCGGAGGAGCGTGTTTAGGCTCACCAATTGAAAGGGCGATATGCTCCAGCGCTTTATTGGCAGTGATGCCCGCTTTGAGTTTGGCCAGTTTTTCAAATGGGTACGGATGGAGTCGATTGAGATCTGGGTTCATGTAAAATACAGCAGCCGGTTATATATATTCAGGTGTCGCTAAAAGGCGGCTATTATACGCAAATTTGGGGGCAAAGTGACGCTTTTATCAATACATCATATTAGTCTGGTTGTGGCAGATACGCAGCTGGCAGTTGAATTTTACCAGGGGGTGCTGGGGCTGGCGGTGTGCGATGAGCGCCCGGATTTAGGTTTTGCCGGTGCCTGGCTGTCCATCGGGGCGCAGCAAATCCATTTACTGGAGGTGGAAAACCCGGATCCGGTGCAGGGCAGACCAGAGCACGGCGGGCGTGACCGGCACCTGGCAATGACAGTGGATGATCTGACTGAGATTGAGCATAAACTGCAAGCGAACAATATTTTTTTTACCCGCAGCCGTTCTGGTCGGAATGCGCTATTCTGTCGGGATCCGGATGGTAACGGAGTCGAGTTGATTCAGTTATAAATATGCCATAGCCGTGGGTGAACCAAAGCGTCGTCCATTAAAATATAACCTGATTGTGATGCAGTACTGTAAGAATATCGTAATATTTTTATACGATTTTTTTGCTTTACTACGCCTGAGCTATTCATTAGTATCTGCACATTAAATAAATGGTGACCAACTGGTTTGCCATTAAATAATAGCGATTGAAATTTAAGGATGAAACAGGGAAGGCACGTTTAATTTCGGAAATTACATACTAATTCAGAAAATTAAATGGAATAAAATCAACTCCTCCTTCATCTCAGTTTCAGAGTTAAAATTTTTTATAGTTAAAATTTTCTGTGTTAATACATTAAAAAATTAACACTTTGAATAGTTTTTTATTGAGTGGCTTGCTGCTGCCTTGTTGGACTTGTGTCTCCAGGATGTAAGTCAAAGTTATGGATGAAATAAAATGATTAAAATTTTCCGTTGTGCCTTTTTGGCTTTTTTCTTTGCGCTTTCAATTTCGTTTACTTCCTCGGCTGCCACTGAAGGCAAGCTGTGGGTAAATACCTATGCCGGCGCACTTGGCCTGGGTTTGTCGGCAAATCCGCAGCCACATGTGGTCGCCGGTGGTTACGATATTGCGGTTGATCAATCAACGGGAAACCTCTGGGCTTATGACGGCCTCTCCATTTCTTCATATCAATCCGATGGTATCAGCCTGGCGAGTTATCCGGTAAATGTTTATGGCGCAATGAGTCATCTAGCCGTGGATAGCACAATAGGAAATATCTGGTTAACAATCGAGAACAAACTTTATATTTTTGATTTAACGGGAACAATGTTAAATCAGATAGAATTATCTTTTAATAATTTTCAGTTAAACCTGGATCGAAAAAATCAGCTACTGTATTTATCTGATGATTACGAAGTGCATGTTTTTAATGTGCTGGGCGAAAAACTTTATACGCTGGATTTACTCGGTGGCCTGTCATTAAGAGCATTTACACTGGATCCGTTGCAAGACGCTGTACTGGTGCTTGCGGGTGATAAAATATTGCGCTTTGATGCCGCGGGTAATTTAATTTCACAGGCGGACGATTCAAAACTGGACTATTTCAAAAATCTTTCAGCGGATGGCCGTGGCGGATTCTGGAGTGCAAGTTACGATTACGTATACCATTATGATGCTATAGGAGGTTATGATTTTGAATCTATTGGATTTAAAAATATCGACTACTATGGCGACATCGGCACTATTTTAACCATGATTGCCGACCCGGCAAGTGATACTGTCTGGCTGGGAAGTTACTATGATCTTAAGCATATTAATTTACAGGGCGAAGAGCTTTACAGTTTAAATACCTATTTGTTTGAGGGCGTTGAGCACCAGATTTTTAAAATGAAAATGTATTACGGTGATGGTGATTCGACGCCGTCTACTGTTCCGTTAATTGAAATTACCTCTCCGCAAAATGGCAGTGTTTTCAGAGACACCGCACCGCAAATAAATCTAGCCTTTACACCTCAGCAATCCGCGATTGATACCACAAGTTTAGTTTTAGAATTAAATCAAATTCCTGTTCAACTCGATTGTACTGTTTCACAAAGTAGTGCTCAGTGTCAGTTTGTGAGTTTTCCGGGTGTTGGCTCGCATGTTTTAAGTGCACGTATTTCCAATGATCTGGGTGAGATATCTCAACCCGCACTGCTACAGTTTGAAATTGGCACAAATTCGGCGCCGGTTTTTAGCAGTGCGCCAGTACTGAATGTAACCGCGGGTGATCTGTATGTTTACGATGTAAATGCTACAGATTCGGATGGTGATTCAATTACCTATAGTTTGTCTGCGCAGGCACCATCGACGATGCAAATTGATGGCGTATCAGGATTAATTAGCTGGCAAACCATTTCGGCTGATATCGGTGTGGTTGCTATTGATGTGATTGCAACAGATAGCTTCGGCGCTTCAGTTACACAGCGTTTTTCGCTGACGGTTGAAGAAGCATTTATTATTGTGCCAGATGTGGTTGGCGTGGTGCAGGCTGCAGCTGAACAAGCGATAGTTGATAATGCACTGGTTGTGGGTGTCGTTAGCAGTGAATTCAGTAGTACGGTTCCACAGGGTACGGTAATTTCACAACTGCCAGTATCCGGTAGCTCAGTAAATCCGGGTGCGGCCGTTAATCTGGTTATTTCCGCAGGGCCTGAGCTCACCCTGGTTCCCGATCTGGTGAATACACAGGTGACGCTGGCAGATGGAGTATTGACCGGCGCGTCTTTAACGCTGGGTACGCAAAGTAATGCGTTTAGTGCCACGGTTGCCGCGGGACGTATTATTAGTCACTTACCCGTTGGCGGTGTACAGGTTGAAATTGGTACGGCGGTTGATGTGGTTGTGTCAGCAGGATTTGCACCGGTACTGTCTCCGAATGTAGTGGGTATGGCGCAGGCGGCAGCGCAAAGCACAATTGTTTCTGCGGGTTTAGTAGTGGGAACCATTTCCGCAAGCACTAGCGATAGTGTGGCAGCGGGTAATGTTATTTCTCAAAGTCCGCTGGCAGGTATATCTGTTGCCGCAGGTAGTGCGGTTAATCTGGTTGTGTCAACTGGCCCGGCACCGGTAAATGTGCCCGGTGTTGTAGGCATGGCACAGGCAGCAGCTCAAAGCGCCATAACGTCAGCCGGTTTAACGGTTGGAACCATCAGCACAGCCAACAGTGACACGGTTGCGGTTGGGAATGTTATTTCACAAAGCCCAGCAGCAGGGACTTCAGTTGCTGCGGGTAGTGCAGTAAATCTGGTGGTTTCATCTGGCCCAGCACCAGTGAATGTTCCCGGTGTTGTAGGCATGGCACAGGCAGCAGCTCAAAGCGCCATAACGTCAGCCGGTTTAACGGTTGGAACCATCAGCACAGCCAACAGTGACACGGTTGCGGTTGGGAATGTTATTTCACAAAGCC
>Ga0316206_1001006_pt1 | contig 29216 bp, 23 predicted proteins | sample 6monthpyrite_MG_FD_204942 | JGI IMG/M metagenome (GOLD analysis project Ga0316206, IMG submission 204942) | Microbial mat bacterial communities from mineral coupon in-situ incubated in ocean water Damariscotta River, Maine, United States -... | ecosystem: Environmental > Aquatic > Marine >... | reverse complement strand
AATCCAAAATTGGATTTCTAGGTCAATGCCAAATAACAATCCCCCTAGTTTATTTGCGCTAGTAGAATTAGGTTGAACCGTTGTCGAACCCACTCCCATATCAAAGAAGAGAGTTGCTTTGCCTAATTTTCCAAACTCATAATCTTTCACTTTCTTGTACATATGGTTTTTTTCGTCAGCTACTTTTTTAGGGTTAAGAAATTGAATCCAATCGTCATTTCGCAATCTTCTTCGACTCGTATATTCAATCATTTTTGCTTGCGCCTGTGATTTTGTGACATGAAAAACTCGGCCCGTCCCAATCGTCTCAAACTCCCACTCAACGATTTCTTTTAATAGTGGATGCTTCTTTCTCCCTATTGGGCGCAAAACTTTGATATTTCGCCCAACCTTATTTCCCATCATTTTACCAAGGTCTGATGTGAATTGGTCTCCCAAAACTCCTAAGACTCTACCATCATAGGGGATCGTTTTTTCATAGACATCTAACCAATTCTTTATAGTTTGGGTTATAACGATAATATCGTCTGTTTTAAGATGTGTTTGCTCTTTAAAATATATATCTCTGCCGTTATCTGAATAGATAACTATTTTTACATTTACACCGACTACATCATTATGAACATTTAGCTTAATTATGCTTCCTGTTTTCGTCTTAGCGGCAATTATTTTAATAACTTCGGGGTTTGCGAGATAAGCCTCTAAATTGTTTTTATAATTACCTAAAATATTCATAATTTCAGAATTAGACTTATAATAACACCAATCACTCTCTTTCAAATATTGCTCTATGCCTTCAAATATCCTAAATCCAATACCACCCTTCACAGTGTCGTGAATCGGCAGGAGCATACACCTCCTCATAGACTCTGTAGAATATGCCGAAAAATTAAAGAGAATAAGTATTATCATTATTATTGTTTTCATAAATTTTTTACGGACCTTTTGATGCAAAGCGCTCTATATATATCTTGTTTACCTCATATCAACTTATGATAACAAGATATTCTAATTCCGAAAAGTTTCCTCGCTGCCTAAGCAACTTTCGTTTATAATATACTGATATGCAAAGAGTTGACGTTTCAAATTTTAAAAACAAAAAAGTCGCCCTCGTTCTTTCCGGGGGAGTGGTAAAAGCTGCTGCATGGCATGTTGGAGTTGCCCTGGCACTAGATGAGCTTGGGTTTGTCTTTAAGCATAATGCTTCTGAGGAAAAGCCTGACTACGAAATTTCCACCTATGTTGGCTCCAGTGCAGGTAGTATGATAAACCTCTATTTTGCATCAGGTTATCGACCAATAGATATTATCGAGTCCCTTATTGGAAGAAAAGCAACAAAACTTAAGCCTATTTCATACTCAGACATGTTGAGTATAAAACGCGCTAGAAAAAAGCCACCAAAAAATCAAAACTATAACCCGTTTGATGGGCTGCCCTTTTATGTGCAAAGTTTATTAAAACCCTTTACTAAGCTATCTGGCTTTTTTACGACTCAAGGGCTTTATAATTATATTATTGAGAACGTTTTAATAGGTGAAAAATTTGAAGACTATAAAGCCGATCTTTTTGTTGTCGCTACACAATTAGACCACTCAAGAAAAGTTATTTTCAGTAAGTATAATTACCCAAACCCATCCCATGATTCTACATCTGTTTATTACACAGACTATCTTATCTCTGACACTGTAGCCGCGAGTATGAGTGTTCCTCCATTCTACTGCCCTCACCCTATTATCAGTCCAAAAACTAATCAGCTTGAATACTATATTGATGGCGAGATAAGAGAAACACTTTCAACTCACGTTGCAACTGATAATAATTGTGAATTCGTCATTAGCTCTTGGACTCATACTCCATACCATTATCATGACGAAATTGGCTCTCTGATTAATTATGGGTTACCTGCCATTTGCTTACAGGCCATTCATTTAATTATTCAAAAAAAGATCGTTTCAAATAGAGCGCATAGAAATAATGCCTCAGACGTCATCAACACTGTTCATGACTATATGAATACACATAAATTTTCGAATAATCATATTTCAAAAGTTTGTAATATTTTAGAGCGAAAGCTTAATTTTAAACCTCATGTGCATTTAATAGATGTCTACCCTAAACACGACAATTATAAGATGTTTTTTCAAAACTCCTTTAGTTTAGATCCAAATAAAACATCCGAGCTAGTAAGTATGGGATTCAAAAGAACCATGGAAGTTTTTAAAAATCACGAATGGGAAAGCTAATTCTTTTATTAAATTTGTTCTATAAGATAGGAATCTTTACTACAATAGGACTCTAAGTAATCAATTTCGCCATCTAGATATTCTACCTTAATATTAACAAGGCCTTTTCCTTCACCTATAATAAAAACCTTCTTGGTTAAAGGTGTGACCTCTCCACTAAATAATCCTGTATTATCTAAAAAAGTTTCATTAAAGCTAAGAGATCCAGACCCCGTTTTCGTATCGACCTCTATACTCTTCGGTGCAAAACTAAGGTTAACATGTATTAAGCAACGCCCTTCGAGTTCTTCAACTTCAAGACTATTTAAAACTTGCACGACAAACTCTCTGCTGGGTACATAGAGGTTTTCAAGGTTCCAATTCCCTACGAACATATTTGCAGTAATATGTCCCAGCCTAATATAACTTCTGGAGCCATAAGCCAGATAAGGCATATTTATCTCATAATGATTTAAGGCTAAATTACGAGCTTTTGTATTTCTGTTGAAATAATTAATTAAATTTCCATCTATATTCAACTCTCTATTTTCACTCCCCAGAATATTTGTTTCCCAGATAGAAAAAACGGCCCTTTTTCCTTTCTGGACAAGGCCATCATCATAATAAACCTCATCATCCACCACCAAGATTATTTTTTCTGCGACATGACCATTTAAATGCTTATAGCCCATTAAAGTCGTTCCAGTATCTACCCCAACAAATAGTATAAAACTTGCATTTTCAATATTTTTTAATAAGTTAAATTTTTCGTCAAAATAGAATCTCGTTTCATACTCGACCTCCCCAAGGTCGACATCCTCTATATCGTCTCTCAACTGGACAAGTACATGACCTCCTAATCCTCTTAGCTTTTGTGCTTCTAAAAACTTATCAAAATCCCTATTTTCTAAGGTAAGTATATCGAACACTCTATCTTCCGCTTCTATGGCAAGACTAATATTTACCTTTTTGAAATCTGACCCAACCAATGTTCCGCCAAGGGTTGCGTAATCGTTTTTATACAAGCCCGCAATTTCTATAAACCCCTCTCCCGTATCTTTCCAGGTTAGATTTTGATTATAATTTGGAATAAAATGAAAGTTTCTTTGCTCCTCAATTTTCGGTTTTCCGGATAAAATAATTTTTTGCACCCTTATAATTGATTTTGAATAGCTTTTTAAAAAAGAATCTGGCTCTGGGAAGGGATTCACATCTTCCTTTCGTCCCTGTTTTGTTATGTTATTTTTTTTCAAGGCACTGTCCCGCCTGGCTATTTTATCCTTTGTTTGATTTTTATAAGACGCAACAATTTTATCAACTGTAGCTTGATAAGTAGCACTTGGCTGAACTTTCCCTTTGGAGCTTTTGTTTTGCATTTCCCTTTGAATTACTCGATGTACTCTATCAGAAATCTTTGATAAATCATTTTTCGCATTTAATGGGTTTTGTCTAACTTGATTATCTGTTTCTGTTGCTATCCCCGCCTCAGACTCATCTAAATATTTAAAAAAAACAAGATCATCATTTTTTGCTGTAGATTTATTTTTACTATTTGAAGCCATTTTTCGACTGACATTATCGTTTAGGTCTCGATGAGGAAAACTTTTATTTAATGCTGCCAAGAACCCGACGATCCCACCATTGTTAATAAGATTCTGTTTCATTGTTTTCGCCAAATTATGCTTAGCTGGCACGACGTTTTTTATTTTGTACAAATTAACCAATTCTTTGCTATTTAAATTATATAATTTTTTTCCTTTTTCACTTGCTGACAATTGCTTCGTCTTTAAAAAATTACGCCAATCCTTCATCGTAACATAAACTTTTAAATGACTATAATCTCTCCGCTTTCTTCTTCGCTTTTTATTCTTTTTAACCTTCAGTGTATTTGATTTCTCTAAAATAGATAAACTCTTGTTTCCCGGGACAAGATGGGTGCAACTACTCACTCCTACCAAACATAAGGCCAATAAAAGTAAGAAGTAAATATGATTACTTTTTAAAAAATTCATAATCTCTATATCTATTCTCGTCGACGTAGAGGATTAATCAAAGGGAAAAAACTACCAATAGTAATCAATTTTCGAACACAATAAAAAGCCCCATTCTTATGGGGCTATAGAAGTTTCAATTGAAAGTGGGTTGATGCTTGATAAAATTTGTCGTAATAGAACTATTATTTATTTTTTAACAAGCCTATGGTGCACCTTTTCCTAGGTATGCCATTTTAATGCGAACTTCTGCTCGCTCAATTTTTCTTCGATACTTTATTAACTGAAGATCGGTAAGAGAGTCAGACTTTAATTTCTCTTGAGCTTTTTCAAGTGCCGCTTTCGCTCTTTCAAAGTCAATTTCATGGGCCTGCTCCGTGACGGCCGAAAGAATTGTGACCTTATCATTTAATATTTTACAAACACCTGTGGTCATTGAAAAATGAGTCTCACTATTTCCATCAGTAACCGTTAATATCCCTGTGGCAAGCTTAGTGATCATATGGGTATGATCTTCCAACAAATTAATCTGCCCACGTGTTGTCGGAACCAATAAAGATTTTGCACTCAGTTCTTTTGCAACAACCGAAGACGGAGTGAATATATCAACTTTATATGAACTCATATTTATCCTTAATTGCTACCAACAATCTCTTTTGCTTTTTCACGAACCATGTCCAAGTTACCAACCAAATAAAAAGCTTGCTCTGGCAAATCGTCAACTTCACCGGCCAATATGGATTTAAAGGCCGTAATAGTATCTTCAATTTTAACAAATTGACCTTTTAATCCGGTAAATTGCTCGGCGACAAAAAATGGTTGTGATAAGAATTTTTGAATCTTTCTGGCACGACCTACAATAACTTTGTCTTCCTCTGAAAGCTCATCCATACCAAGTATCGCAATTATATCCTGTAATTCTTTATATCTTTGTAAAATCTCTTGAACTGCTCTAGCAATACCATAGTGTTCATCGCCCACAATTGCCGGAGAAAGAATTGTAGATGACGAAGTTAATGGATCAACCGCAGGGTAAATTCCAAGTTCCGCAATCTGCCTTGAAAGCTCTGTCGTTGCATCAAGATGGGCAAATGTAGTAGCAGGTGCTGGATCGGTATAATCATCAGCAGGTACATAGACGGCTTGAATTGAAGTAATTGAACCATCTTTTGTGGAAGTGATTCTCTCCTGCATGGCACCCATTTCTGTGCCCAGAGTTGGTTGATAACCAACAGCGGAAGGAATACGCCCAAGTAGTGCCGAAACCTCAGAACCCGCTTGAGTAAAACGGAAAATATTATCTACAAAAAAGAGAACATCTTGCTTTTCTTCATCCCTGAAATATTCAGCGACTGAAAGTCCGGTTAATGCAACTCTGGCACGGGCACCTGGTGGCTCATTCATTTGGCCATAAACTAATGCCGTTTTATCAATAACCCCAGACTCTTTCATTTCATAATAAAGGTCGTTACCTTCACGAGTTCTCTCGCCAACTCCAGCAAAAACTGAATAACCACCATGATGAGTTGCAATATTATTAATCAGCTCCATAATAAGAACAGTCTTGCCCACACCAGCACCACCAAACAAACCAATCTTTCCACCTTTTAAATAGGGAGCAAGAAGATCAATGACCTTTATCCCAGTATAAAAAGGCTCTAATTTTGTTGATTGATTCTCAAATGTAGGAGGTGTTCTATGAATATCATAGGTTTTTTTTGCGCCGATTGGACCTATTTCATCGATGGGCTCACCCACAACATTAATAATTCGCCCTAGCACTTCTCTTCCCACTGGAGCTTGAATTGGCTTGCCAGTATCCATAACTGCCAATCCTCTTTGCAAACCTTCAGTTGAATCCATAGAAATACATCTAACGAGGTTATCTCCAAGGTGCTGAGAAACCTCGAGCACAAGATTGTTTTCTTGCTGAGAAATAACTTTATTCGTTAATTTTAATGCATTATAAATTTTTGGTATTTCTCCATTTGGGAACTCTACATCGACAACCGGTCCCAAAACTTGCTTTACTATACCTACGTTTTCTGTAGCCATTACCTATTCTCCTAAGCGTTTAAAGACTCTGCACCTGATACAACCTCGATTAATTCTGTTGTAATCGCTGCCTGTCTTAATTTATTCATTTTTAATGTTAATGTTTTTATTGCATCTTTACAGTTGCTGGAGGCACTATCCATAGCACTCATTCTAGAGCCATGCTCAGCCGCAATTGCATTGAGAAAGCTCGTATATACAGATGATGTATAAGCCTCTGGAATCAAGGCATCTAAAATTTCTTTTGCACTTGGTTCGTACTTAAAATCAAAAGGATACATTTCAGTTAGCTCTTCTTTTATATTTTCTTCTAGAGTCATTGGTAATACTGATTTAATGGTAGGAGTAAAACTAATCGCCGAATTAAAGACATTATAAGCCACCAATACTTGCCCATATTCACCAGTTTTAAACAAATGAGATAGTTCCGTCGAAATTTTTTTAATTTCCTCAAACGTGGCTTCAGGCTTTGCAAACTCGTACTTTTTTCCTTCATTCACTTGATCAATAATAAGTTCACGAACTTTTTTACCAATAAAATATACTTTCAAATCAAGCTCGGTACTATTTAAGAAGTTTTTTACTTCTTTACTAAGTTGAGAGTTGTAACCGGCACATAAGCCCTTATCGGACGAGATTACTAACAATGCGGCCTTTTTATTATCCGTTTCAGTAAAAAATGGATGTTCATAACTCTGCGCTAAAGCAGATACGACTTTGATGGTTTCTTCCAACTCACTCGCGTAAGGTCTACTGTTAGTTATATTAGATTGTGCCTTTGCAAGTTTGGCGGCAGAGACTAATTTCATAGCAGAAGTTATCTTAAGAGTACCTTTTGTACTTTTAATTTTTTTCTTTAAATCTTTAATGTTCGCCATTAAATTTTCCTATTAATATCTTTTAGTTTCTACAAAACTCTTAATTGCATCAATCAAACTGATCTCGCTCTCATTAGAGATCGCTTTCTCATTAGCTATGGCATCATAGAGACTTGTATGCCTATTTCTGAGAGTATCGATAAGTTCAACTTCGAACTCTTTTAATTTATCTACGGGAACTTTATCCAGTAAGCCTTTCGTTCCAGCAAAAATGACCATCACTTGATCGACGACCTCAATCGGAGAATACTGACCCTGCTTTAATAGCTCGACAAGTCTTTCCCCACGATTCAACTGAGCTTTTGTCGTATCGTCGAGATCTGAACCGAATGCCGCGAATGCTGCTAGCTCTCTGTATTGAGCTAGATCAAGCCTTAAAGTACCAGCAACTTTCTTCATTGCCTTAACTTGAGCTGAACCACCGACCCTAGAAACAGAAAGACCAACATTAACTGCAGGACGAATACCTGAATTGAATAAATCCGACTCAAGATAAATTTGCCCATCGGTAATTGAAATCACATTTGTTGGGATATAAGCTGAAACGTCACCCTCTTGGGTTTCGATAACCGGCAATGCAGTTAATGAACCAGCACCTAGGGCATCCGATAATTTAGCAGCTCTTTCCAACAACCTTGAATGTAAATAAAAAACATCGCCAGGGAAAGCTTCACGACCTGGTGGTCTACGAAGCAATAAGGACATTTGACGGTAAGCTTGTGCTTGTTTAGTTAAATCATCATAAACAATTAATGCATGCTTACCACTGTCTCTATAATATTCGCCCATAGTACAACCAGTATAGGGTGCGATAAACTGGAGAGGTGCGGAGTCAGATGCCGTCGCAGAAACAATGATGGTATACTCTAGCGCTCCAGAATCTTTTAGCTTCTGATGGACCTGTCTCACTGTAGAATTTTTTTGCCCTATGGCTACATAGATGCAAACAACGTCCTTACCTTTTTGATTAATAATGGTGTCTATAGCAACGGCGGTTTTTCCTGTTTTACGATCACCAATAATGAGCTCACGCTGTCCTCGGCCAATTGGAATCATTGAATCAATTGCTTTAATACCTGTTTGTAACGGCTCATGAACAGACTTTCTTGCGAGAATACCAGGCGCCTTAATTTCAACTTGCCTTCTTTCCGCCCCACTAATTTCACCAAGCCCGTCAATGGGTTCGCCGATAGCGTTAACTGTTCGTCCCAATAAGGCATCACCAACAGACACTTCAACAATACTCTCAGTTCTTTTAACAGTACTCCCCTCTCGAATGCCCGGGTCTTCTCCCAGAACAGCTATACCAACATTGCTAGTTTCTAAATTTAAAACCATACCTTTGGTACCTGTTTCAAATTCAACAAGTTCCCCCGCCATAACATTTTTTAGTCCGAATACTCTGGCAACCCCGTCACCAATTGTTAGAACGGTACCAACTTCATCGACCTGTAACCTGGTCTCAAAGTTAGAGATTCTATCCTTAATAATACTCGTAATTTCTTCTGGATTCATTGCCATTTTAAAACCTCTTTATACTATTAATTTAAAACTGTTTCTTTAAATTTGTTTAATTGATTATCAAGCGAAGCATCGAGTTGTAAGTCGCCGACTGTAACTTTATAACCTGCCGTGATACTGGTATTTACTATATAATCTAATTGGGTTTTCTTACCCATTTTTTCTTCGAGATAGCTCGTAAGCTTTGTTCTAAACGCAACACTTAATTCTTCGTCACTGCCTTCTATCGTGCCACGCAAGAACCCCTTTTCATTGTCATCTAACACCATAATGTTTTTATAGATCAAGGGAAAAATATTGATTCTTTTTTCCGCCAACAAAAAATTTAAAAATGTTTTTATGAGTGCACTTGAATTCAATTTTTCAGTTATTATAGTTAAAATATCTGTTTTTTCTTCTATTGTGAAGAGGTCAGAAAACATCAACGTCTCTAAGTTATTATTGGCATTTATCAATTCTGTCAATCTTGTTAACTCATCGGCTACATTAACATTTTGCTCTTTACCCAACTGGTAGATCGCCGTGGCATAGGGTTTCGAATATTTTTCGTCGTTCATAAAAAACCTAATTATTAAATGTGAGACACAAGCTTTTGAGAAGCCTTGTCCTTTAATCCTGAATTGCTCGCTATTTTTTCTTTCGCTTGGGAAATAACATTGTTAATTAAGACATGATTCATCTCATCCATAAGCTGACTCTTTTCGCTTTCCACTTTTGTTAATGCATCTTTTTCAAGTCTTTTCACCTGAATTTGAGTCTCAGCTTCTTGCTCTGTTGCAAAGTTATTGACATCGACATCCGCATTTTTCATGATATTATCTATCTCTCGATTGAGATGTTCCATTTTTTTTGCATACATATCATATTTTAATTTGGCCTCTTTACTTTTTTCTTCTGCAAGGTCAAACGACTCTTTTATACTTTTTGATTTCTCGCTAAACATATTACTCAACGGTTTTCTTAATTTTATAAACATAAAACCGAATAATAAAATAAAGTTGAGTGCCGGATATTTCAAATCCATGATAGATGGCACGTGGCCGGTCTTCGCCGCTGCTAGAGTCACCCCAGACATTAGTGCGATACTTAAAATAATAAAATACTTATACATACTTATTCTTCCAAATATTAGTTTGTTAATTTATCTACCAAATTATCAGCTAGTACATCTACCTCTTTCAAGGCAACAAGTTTTTTTAATTCAACTTCTTTTGTGAACTCTATTCTCTTTTCATCAATATGTTTATTAACTCGTTCCTCGACGGTTTTATATTTTAGCTTTTCTTGCTGTAATATTGTCGATTTTTTTTTGCTAAAATTACTCTGTGCTTGAACATGAGCTTCGCTAATTTTATCGCGATAAGTATCAGATAACTCTTGTGCTTTTTTTAAAGTTTCTGAAGCATCCCCGGAAAGCTTTGTGGTTTTTTCTTCCCTCAACTCTAAAACAAACTGTAATTTATTGAAAAATAATGGTTTTAAAATAAAAAACATAATAACGATGACAGCAAAGATAGGAAAAACACTCGCATCAACGCCTAGCTGTTGAAATATTCCGATCACCATATCCATTTTCAATTTACTCCTGTGCTAAGAACGAAGCTTCGGTTACCTAGCGCCCACTTACTTAAACATGTCTAATTTTAAACCCTATTAGATATGTCTCAGGGCCAAATTCGTCAAGGTTTTTATGAGGTTGCAACACATAACAGGCTGCAGCATTAAATTCTGCTCTATGAGCTTATTTCTTGTCCCGCATCTTTGTCGTGCCATGAAATATAACCCCTTCATCGACAATTAAGCTAGGAGTAGTAATAGTTCCTTCAAATCTAGCCGGTTTTAATATTTCTACGCGAGAACTCGCTTTTATATTGCCCTTGACAGTACCAGAGATCAGAATAATATTCGCATTTATATCTGCGTTAATTATGGCCCCATCGGAAATGATCACGGTATCATTAGAAAATATACTGCCATTAACTATGCCAGCGATTCTCGCAACACCATTAAAAGATAGATTGCCTTCAAACTTGCATCCTTCTTCTATTATCGCTGAAATTTCACCTTTATTCTGTACCACGGACTCTTCTTTATTTCATAAGGTATGCAAAAATATCATTAAATTCTGCTTCATTTGAAAACTTAATGGAGATTTCTCCCGCACCATTTTTCCTTGTCTTTAAAGAAAAATGGTGGCCAGTCTTTTTTTCTAAAGATTGTTTAAAGCCATCGATTCTCTCATCAAAAAAATTCTTCTCTTTCGTCTCAGGTACACCGAACTTTCCTAATTTTATATATTTTTCAAGCTCTCTGACCGACATATTTTTCTCAACGGCGACACTAGCAGCGCGAATAACCTTTTCCCGTTCCGTTACAGCGACTAGAACCTTCGCGTGACCAAAGCTTAACAATTCCTTCTGCACAAGCTCAATTACGTTACGAGGTAGTTTGAGGATTCTGAGATAGTTGGCGATGGTGGATCTTTCTTTGCCAATCTTTTTCGCAACTTCCTCTTGTGTTAAATGAAAATCTTCCATTAATTGAAAATATGCCAATGCCTCTTCAATACAGTTAAGATCCGATCTTTGCACATTTTCTAAAATGGCAAAAACCATTTTTTCTTTATCCGTAATATGTTTAATAACCACAGGAATTTTATCTACGCCGGCCAATTTAGTCGCTCTCAGACGTCTTTCACCAGCAATTATTTCATAACCTTTTTCAACCTTAGTTACTAATACAGGTTGCAGAACACCATTTTCTCTTATTGATTGCGCTAGTTCTTCAAGCTCTTTATCTTTAAAAATTTTTCTAGGTTGATTTGAGTTTGCTTTGATTAACGAGACATCTACTAACAATGGTTCGTGAACAATTTCCCTAATAAATTCTTTCTCAACAACTTTTTCAGAATTTGTTTTTTTTAATTTCTCTAAAATTTTTTTTCCATTATTATGATTTTCTATAGCCGGTGGAGAACTTTGTAACAGTGAAGCTATACCTTTTCCTAATGCAACTTTTTTTGCCATTTTTTTCCTACCTTCTTAGTCAATATGTTGGATGTTCAAGGTCTTCTTGTGTTTGCTCAAGATTTAATGAATTTTTACCAATTGCTTGTTCATCACTATGATGTTGAACGATAATTTCTTTTGCCAAAGCTAAATAGGCGGTACTTCCTCTCGATTCAATATCGTAAAGAATAACCGGTTTACCAAAGCTGGGGCATTCTGAGAGTTTCACATTGCGAGGAATGACCGTTTTATAGACACTCTCTGTGAAATGCTCTTGCATCTGAGCTGCTACCTGCTTATGTAAATTATTTCGCGCATCAAACATAGTTAACAATATTCCCTCGCGCTTTAAACTAGGGTTCAGTGAAGACTTAATCAGCCTAACCGTACTTTCTAATTGAGCGAAGCCTTCCATTGCAAAATACTCTGTCTGTAAAGGCACTATATAGCCTGTGGCCGCATTCAACGCATTCACTGTAAGTAGACCAAGGGAAGGTGGACAATCTATTAAGATATAATCGTAAGCACCTAAAACGTCGTTAAAAGCATTTTTCAGTTTAGCTTCTCGAGCGAACTCACTAACCAGTTCAATTTCAGCACCAATCAGATTATTATCTGAAGGGCATACATCAAAATTTGGTAATTCGGTATGACAAATAGCTTCCGACATAGAGTATTTACCTATTAAAACATGGTAGATATTTTTTTCTGCATATTTTTCTCTGTCCAGGCCGACTCCCACACTTGCATTCCCCTGTGGGTCTAGGTCAATGAGCAATGTTCTTTTTTCTGCTACAGCTAAACAAGCCGCCAAATTTATAGCAGAAGTGGTCTTTCCCACGCCGCCTTTTTGATTCACCATTGCGATTATCTTAGCCATATGCGTCATTCTCCCTGACAACTTAAATTCTTTATAACTTCCTGATATCACTGATATATATTGATTCTAAAGTATCCCAGATAACCTCGCAAGGGAACTGTTTTTTGGATTATTTTTGCTAGCTATTGTTCCACGTGGAACAATAGATTTGTAACCTAAAAACCTTCTTCCTTCTGTGCCAACAACAGCAAAAGAAATATCTTCTATTAATTGCCAACCCCTTGGTGCTTTGATCGGCTCTAACTGCTCAACCCGAGGGCCCTTATAAAAGAAACAAAAGGTCTGGTTATGACAGTGGAGAGAATTCAAAAATGTCTCGATCTTACCCACTGCCTTAATCGTTATAACACTGGGCCTATCTAAATTAATATTTTCTATTCTCTGATGTATTAACTCCACATTCTTCAAATCTAAATGCTTTGCCAATAATCGGACCGCCTCAACTTTTTTCATTCTGGCTTCAACACCAATACACTTTATAGCAGGCATTTTTTTTGCAATGGGTAAAAGAGGAAATCCTCCTCCAAAACCAACATCAACCAAAAGCCCGGTTTCTTCGATCTTACTGCAAAAGATTGAACTTTTTTCTAACGGTAAAAATGAGTCATATATTTGTTTGTTATAAAATTCTTGCGGGTCTAATATCCTTGTTAAATTTAAACCCCTTAACTCTTTCCTTAAAAAGTCCAAATAGCTTTTAGCAAAATCCTTCATCCTATTAAATTTCCAGCAACATAAACTAAGGTAGCAGGCCTGATACCTTCTATTTTTTTTAGTTCAGAAAAAGTCTTTGGGCGAATCTCTTCTATTCTAGTCTTGCATTCAAAAGAGATATTTCTCGATGATACAATATTTTGCCAATTGATTTCTTTTTGATCATAGACCCTCACTTTCCTATTTTCTTGATCAGATCTATTAACATAACCCTCATATTTTTTTGAAATTGCAATTGTTCTCATGCACTCTTGCCGAAAGGAAGCCCCTAAAAAACGTAATTCCTCCTCAATGACCTGTACAGGATCTATATTAGGTCTCTTCACTAACTCAGAAAGCCAAATATTTGCAGGTAAATTCCCATAACCCAAATCAGTAAAACGCTTTTTATTTTCTACTGAGGCAATTATGGTATGTTTATCCACCAGGTTTTCTAATATTTCACATTCTCTTAGATAATCATCTTGATACCTGTCTATATTGAGCTCTAATTTTAATAATTTTCTATATTTGGCCATACGATTTACAGTATTGTCTTCTCTAATAAAAAGTCGATTTTCTGATCTTGCGGTAAATAAGCGATAGGGCTCGTCCCTCCGACTCGAAATCAGGTCTTCAATCATAACTCCTATATAAGATTCATAGCGATTGATCTTAAAAAGACCCCTATCCTGCAAAGAAAATACAGCATTAATGCCTGCAACCAGTCCTTGACCAGCAGCTTCTTCATACCCACTAGTGCCATTGACCTGGCCGGCAAAATAAAGCCCGGGTATATCAATATATTCTAGACCAATAGACAATTTGCTGGTGTCTACAACGTCATACTCCACGGCATAACCAGGAACAAGCACCTCAACATCCTCTAAACCGTTTATTGTGCGTAAAAAATCTAATTGAATATCTTTCGGTAAACTCGTTGATAAGCCATTTGGATAAACTGTCTGCAAATCATGCCCTTCCGGTTCAATAAAAACATGGTGAACATCACGATCTAAGTAACGAAAGGCCTTATCCTCTATACTTGGACAATACCTAGGGCCAATTGCCGTAATTTGGCCATTAAAAATGGGTGATTTTTCTTTATTGTCTCTTATAACTTTTAATGTTTCTGCATTCGTATGAGTTATAAAGCAATCAACCTGGGGCAATTTCCTATACTTCCTATCAAACTTATAAGAGAAGCTATGTGATTCATTATCTGAAGTCTGTTTTATCATTTTTTCATAGTTAATTGTATCTTTATCTAACCTGGCGGGAGTCCCAGTCTTGAAACGCTGTGGGACAGTGGAGATTTCTTTAAAAATATCCAAAAGGCCTTCCGAGCTTTGGCAATCAACTCTTCCCCCCCCTTTTACATCGGCGCCACAGTGAAGCTTACCAGCAAGGAAAGTTCCCGTAGTAACGATTATTTTTTTTGAAATCAAAACCCTTTTATCTGAAAGTTCCACGTGGAACAATGTATTGATTTTTTTAACCCCGAGAACTTTCGCTCTTATAATCTGTAACCTTTTTAATTCATTTAATAATTTTTCCGCATTTTTACTGTATTCATTTTTATCTACCTGAGCACGAGTTGACTGAACAGCATAACCTTTAGACTCATTTAAAGTTCTAAATTGAATAGCTGACTGATCTGCAAGATAACCCATAACACCACCAAGCGCATCAATCTCACGAACAACCTGGCCCTTACCAACGCCTCCGATTGCTGGATTACATGGCGTCGAACCGAGCGAAACCTCTTCAGCACTTACTAGAATAATATTATGCCCTAACTGGGAAGCTATACTTGCCGCCTCAATTCCCGCGTGACCCCCACCAATTACTAAAATATCAGCATTCATTTATTTCCCAAATGTTCCACATGGAACAAAATAGCCATTTAATTATAGAGATTACTTACCTATACAAAAATTTTCAAAAATTGAAGAGAGAACGTCATCTGGAGTAATAATTCCTATGAGCTCAATAACCGAGTTATTTAATATGTTAAGCTCGGATGAAAGTATACCTAAATCCCGAACATCAATCATAACTGCTTGAAATTTAAGGCTTTCCTCAAAAATATTTTGAATCGTTTGGACATGTCTTTCCAGCAAGATTGGTTTGTTTTTTGTAATGTCTGTATATTTTTTACTTATTAAACTATTAATTATAATTTTTGGCGTCCAGTCTCCATCATTCTTTCTCTTAAATTTTGGTCCTATAGAACCACCTGTACTTTTTCCTGGTCCTATAGAACCACCCGTACTATTTCCTGGTCCTATAGAACCACCCGTACTTTTTCCTGGTCCTATAGAACCACCTGTACTTTTTCCTGGTCCTATAGAACCACCCGTACTTTTTCCTGGTCCTATAGAACCACCTCTGCTTTTACCTGGTCCTATGGGACCACTTGATGAAATCAGCGAACAATAAAAGACGTCTGCCCCTTCTATACCGTGCTCTAGCTTAGACAAGTACTCACTAAGGGCTACAGCATCACTATGTGTATAAAGAATTAAATCAAAAGTTTGCTGGCCATTTTCGGCTAGAAATTGGGAATTATCACAATTTGGATTTAATAATAATATTTTAAAAAATGCCTTCTTTAAAATATTTTTTGCTCTTGTTATCCCCTCTCTTTCAATAGTATCGGTTGCATTGCGAATTCCTGCCGTATCAATTAAGCGAAACTCACAGTCATCAACCAATATATACTCACTTAAATAATCTCTAGTGGTGCCGGCCTTCTCACTAACGATGGCCCTCTTTTCCCCAACTAATAAATTAAATAACGTACTTTTACCTGAATTGGTTGGCCCATAAATGGCAACTGTAGGGTGTAATAAATTTGCATGCTGTTGCCTTGACCGATCATATAATTGAGTGATTGAGTTTAAGAATTTTTCAAAATTATTATTTAACTCTGAGTAAAACTGTTCTTCACCAATATCGTCGGCGAAATCAATACCTAGCTCTAAAGACGCTTTTAGCTTGGTAAATAAAAAATGAAGTTCCGTAAACTTCTTAAATAATTCCCCATTTAATAAATTCATACCTTGATCTAAGACGAAATTAGAAGAAGCGTTTAAGGCCAAGTCTAAGCCTTCTACTTGGGATAAATTAAGTTTGCCATTTTTTAACGCTCGCAAGGTAAATTCACCAGGAGCAGCGACCCTTACCTTTTTAGTTGATACTAAAATATTTATAATTCTTCTGACATTTAGCCTATTCCCGTGGACCGAAATTTCTAGAATATTTTCACCATTATAGGAGTGAGGTGATGCGAAAAATGTAAACACGACTTCATCTAATACAACCCCCTTCCCATCGAGCAACTTAGAGAAATAAGCGGTTCTCGGCTTAATTCTCTCTAAATCTGTAGAAAAAAATGTTGAAAAATCGATTAACGATGAAAATCCTGAAAGGCGTATTACAGAAATCGCGACATTTGTAGCAGAGCCAGAACTACATGCTATTATAGGCGTATCATCATTATAAATGCTCACCCTGCCCTCATAATTAATCAGTTGTTTTATAAACTAATAATTGCTGAATAATTCCATATAACGTTGAAACGAATATATAAAGAACCAGTCCTGCAGGTAAATCTTTCATAATAAAGCCAAAAACTACCGGCATAATCATCATAATTTTTTGCTGGGCAGGATCTGCCGTTGTCGATGGTTGAAATTTTTGCTGGAGAAGCATCGTTGCTGCCATTAAAACTGGCAAAACATAATAAGGGTCCTTTATGCTTAAATCGCTTATCCATAGAACAAATGGTGCCCCTACCAACTCAACTGCACTATAGAGAACTTTGTAAAAGGCGAAAAAAATTGGCATTTGAGCAACCAATGGTAAACAGCCTCCGAGCGGATTAGCTCCTGCTCTCTTAAAAAGTTCCATCGTCTCTTTTTGCATTCGTTGGGGATCATCTTTAAATTTTTCTTTTAATTTTTTTAATTCTGGTTGGATATTTTGCATTTTTTTCATGCTTTTAAATGACTTAAACTGCAAAGGAAACATCAAGGTTCTAATAAAGAGAGTTAATAAAATAATCGCCAATCCATAATTTGGTATAAAATCATAAAAAAATTGTAATCCTCTTAGGAGAGGTACCGCCAATATGCCAAAGAAACCGAAGTCTACAGCGAGTTCTAATTTATCACCTAAGCCTTTAAGAGCATCATAATTCTTCTTAGAAAAGACTACACCTGCATCCAATTCATTAACGGCTTCAACCAATTCAACAACAATAACTCCGGATTTTTGCATATTGTATTTAACAAAAGAATTATTCTTTAATATAAATGCAAACAGATGATAATTATAATCTATGCCAAGCCATTTAATTTTTCCTTCGCCAACTTCCTCGTCGCCTACCTTATTAAAATCAACTTCATCTGTGTAAGTTACAAATTGACGGAATTGATTATTTTCCAAAGTCTTCTCAGCAGAATTAAAAACGAGTCTAAACTTTAAAGCTTTATTTGAAGAAATAGTAAAATTAAATCTGCCATTTTCTTCTAAATGCCCCCTAAAGTTTATACCAAACTGAGTGTTACTACCCCTAACAGAGGTTTGACCTTCCTGAGTGAACTCAAAAGGAATATTTTGGTAGGTACCGTTAAGATTAGCTTGAATGCTTAATGGATTCTCACTTCCAACGATGGATTTAAATGTGAAAACAGCATCTATATTTCTAGCGTCTAAAAAGGTTAAATCATTGGTAAATTGATAAGATCCAATTTTGTTTTCCAAATGATATTCTTGAACATCCGCGCTCTTTTGATCAATTGAATTTTTATCAAAACTATCTTTAACAACAGCTCCCCTTGCAAGGTCCGTTGCTTTTCCCTTTTGTCCAAATTTACTGGCAACTTCCTGGCGAGCTTGATTTGGCGCCTGGATTGTTTTTGGAGCAAAAAACATTTGCCACAATAAAAGAACAGCTCCAGACAAAACGACAGCTAAGAAGGCCCTTTTTTGATCAGATTCCATTATTACTTTCTCCAAGATAAATTTTCTCATGAGGGATAGGATCATATCCCCCTGTATGATAGGGGTGGCATTTTAGTATTCGTACCGTTGAATACCATAGAGCACGCCAGATGGAAAACTTTTGTAAGCATTCTTTCGAGTAGTTTGAACAGGTTGGATAAAAACGGCAGTTACTTCCCAAGAGAGGAGAGATCAATTTTTGATATCCATTTAGTAAAAATATGCATAAGTATTTCATCTAAATTGATTGCTGTACTTTTTGTAGTAATCCATAAAGAGATTTTTTAAATTCCAATTTAGCCTGCCTATCGCTTGGGAAATACTTAGTCAGCCTTGGGGAAACGACGAATAAAAGGTCTAAACCCCTTTCTCTCAATTTGGAAACCCTAAAAGTCTCACGAATCTCACGTTTAAAAATATTTCTCGTTTTTGCTTTTCCAACCTTTTTTGAAACACTTATACCTATGCGAGAATGAATTTCATTCTCTTTGGTTGGTTTAAAATAGGCCTTAACAAATTTAGTACTTAGCTGTTTGCAATCAGTTTTGAGGTATTCAAAATCTCCACTCGATCGCAATCGATACTGCTTACCAAAGGAAAATTCTGGCATTTTTTATTTTGAACCTGTTGAAACTGTTAGGTTTTTTCTACCTTTGGTGCGTCTTCTAGCAATAACATTTCTGCCACCAGGAGAAGACATTCTTTTTAAAAAACCGTGTACACGTAGTCTTTTTTTACGTTTTGGCTGCCATGTTCTTTTGCTCATCGCTATATCCTCAATATATAATTAACTTATCGAATCATCTTATGTACATATCAAGATATAAAAGGTCAATGGCATGAAAGGTTATTATCTATAAAAGATGTAAGATTTTTTGTGTGAAGCTGAGATATGAACCCTTGCAAAGAACTATGGCCCCATGTTAAATCGAGACCGTATAAAAAATATTATTAATAGGTCCGTAAAAGGAACACGATGAATAAAAATTTTCCATTCACTCATTTCCTTAAAAAAAGCAGCATTACTGCTAAAAGCGAACGCTTAGAGTCAGAAAATATTACAAAAAGCATCACTTTTAACCCAACCACGCACCAAGATAATTTTGAAATATTACCAATTGAGAAGGAAATACTTAGTATTCTCAAAAGCCAAATGGCCGCGGAAAAATATAATGCTTTTATTGAAAACATTTTCAAACTCAATAGTTTTGAAAATAATGTCTTTATTTTCAGTGTCACCACGTCGTTTATAAAAACCATGATGGATACACATTATAAGAAGGAAATAGCCCAAGCGATTAGCAAAACTCTGGGTAAAGACTATCCTTATAGCATAATAGTTAAAACCGCACCGGTAGTTCCTGGATCTGGCACTAATAATAAGGGCATTCTCAATTCGATCAATCTAGATAAATTAAGAGAAAGCTCACCCAAACAAGTCCGCGAACCAAAATTCATGTTAAATCTAGAACCAACGAATGATGATCTTATAAGTGGTGTCGAGTCTAAATATCTCGACCATATGTCAGATACAAAAAATCCAGGTTACCTGATTGACTCGAAAAAAACATTTGATTGTTTCGTCATAGGTCCATCGAATAATATGGCCTGCGCGACAGCTAAGGCGGTAGCGCAATCCCCAGGTAAACGTGGAAAATACCCCTCCCTTTATATATATAGCAGCTCTGGGTTGGGGAAAACTCACTTACTGCATGCTGTAGCCAATGGTATTAGGGAGTCCAATCCCGAATTGGTGATTTGCTTAATCACCGCCAGGGACTTCATGAACGAAATGGTCGACCATATACAAAACAATAAATTAAAAGATTTTAGAAAAAAATATTCAGAAAAAATCGACATATTAATGATTGACGACATTCATGAACTTAAAAATAAACAGGCCACGCAAAATGAATTTTTTCATATTTTTAATGAACTCCATAATAAGGGAAAACAGCTCATTTTTACCTCGGACAAGGCCCCCAATGAAATTGATGGTATCGAAGAAAGAATTAAAACTAGGTTGCAGTGGGGTCTTGTTATAGATATTCAAAAACCAGACCTAGAAACGAGAATTGCCATTTTAAAAAATAAGGCGAATGAATTAGACCTCTACCTTCCCGAGGACCTACTAAATCTCATTGCCTGTAATATTAAAAGTAGCATTCGTCATTTAGAGGGCTCACTTATAAAGTTATCCGCCTTTGCCGATGTCATGAAAGTCGAAATAGACGCACAAATAATTAGAGATCTACTGATGTTTCAAGACGAATCCGATGGCAGAGAAATGACTCTTGAAACTGTGGCGAGGGCCGTCTCCAAGCATTTTAAAATGCCATTAGCAGATCTAAAATCTAAGGCCAGAAATAAAGAAATTACTCGAGCAAGGCATATGGCGATGTATTTATCGCATAAAATTGTCAAAGGTACCCTACTAGAAATTGGCAGATTCTATGGTGGCAGGGATCATACATCTGTCATTCATGCTGTTAATAAAGTTAAAGAAATACTTAAAACTGACCCAACCTCTTCACGCGACCTTATTGAAATTGAAACAAATCTTTAGATCTTTACCCTAGATGCACTGCTCATAAATAAATAATTTTTCTAATATTTAAATAATTCCCAAGAAATAACTCTTAGCAAAAATGTGGATAACTATGTGGATAACTATGTGGATAACTATTACGCAACACATTCAAAAAAAGTTATCCACATTTTTTTCCACTTATCCACATTTTCAACAGCTCACTCCGAGACGGCACAAAGCGTAAAACGAGGAAAAGAACTTTATACGGAAGCATTCAACGAATAATTATCAATTTTTTGACTGTGTCAAAATTCTGACTTGTGGATAACTTGTGGATAACTTTTAGCTAAAATAAGTTATCCACATTTTAGACAAAGTTATCCACACTCACTTTTGAGGAAGCAAAGCACCACTTAACTTTTAAGTAAAAAAACCAAACTCAACCTAATCGTTTTCAACTTTTTGACACAGTCAAAAAGTTGACATGTGAATAGAGTGTGGACAAATGTGGATAAGTAAAAGTTATCCACATTTGTCCACACTCTATTCACATTCAAATGTGGATAACTTTTAACTGAAAAAGCCTTTATTTCTAAAGACTTAAGCTGTTTTCAAAAAGTTATCCACACGTGTGGATAACTTTTTCCAGGTTTTTAAGAAAAAGGCCTAAAAAGTTATCCACATGTGAATAACTTTGTGGATAACTCTCGACTACGCACTATCCAAAAGGCCTATTTTGAAAAACTGAATTTTGAGTGTGGATAACTATGTGGATAAAATAAATTTAGCAGGTAAAAATGTGGATAACTGAAACAATATGCGCAGCATGGCGCGGGTAGACTAAGAAGTTATTCACATTTATCCACATTAGACGCTTTGAAGCAACCCCGTGAAATTATTAAACAAATAAGACTTATCCACTTATCCACATTTATATATATATATAATTAATAATATAAATATATATATAGAGAGAATAAATATAAGAAATTTGAATTCTTGATTTAATCCCAATCACGATATAAAAATAACAAAACGATTAAGGAAATTAAGAATGCTCTTAAAAATACAAGTTGGCCTCTTTAGAAATGCTCTGAATAAGATTCTTTCAGTCGTCGATAAAAAAAATTCTAGACATATTCTTACCTACACACAAGTTACTGCAAAAGATAACGTATTAGAATTATCTGCAACCGACTTAGAAGTTTCAGCAAAAATAACAATCAATGCAATTGTGGAAAAACCTGGGACGATATGTGTAAATGCCAAAAATATATTTGATATATTACGTGAACTCCCAGAGGGGGAAATTAGTTTCAACGTTGATTTAACTGAAAATCTTTTAAAAATAAATTGTGGAGATATTTTTTACAGTATTCTCGTTTATAAAAATGATGATTTTCCACATTTAATTTTCGAAAATAAGGGAAATGAATTTACCTTAACAGCAAAACAGACTTTAGAAATTATCAATAAAACGTCTTACGCAATTTCAAATGATGAAACTAGAATTTTTCTAAATGGAATATTTTTACAAGAAGTCGACACTAAGTTAAGAGCAGTGGCAACTGACGGTTACCGCTTGTCTCTCATCGAAACTGAACTCAATTCTTTTCATAACGAAAATTTAATAAATGGCATAATTATTCCACGTAAGGGAGTTTATGAATTAAAAAAATTAGCAGAAAATTATCCCGATTCTGCCTTAAAATTATCTGTTGATGATTCATTTATTTATATAAATGCTGAAAATAAATACTATTTATCTATACGCCTGATAGCTAGAGAATATCCTAAATACCAAGAGATTATCCCAAGTAAAACCACTTACCGGATGATTGCAGATAAAACCACAATCTTTGATGCTGTTCGCAGAATTAAAATTATGTCTAATGAAAAATCAAATGGTGTACGTTTGAATATAAATGGTTGCGAATTAAAGTTCACCGCCAACCACCCCTCCCTCGGTGACGCTCAAGAAAAGCTTAATGTTGAGTATGACGGTAAAAGCATGGAAATTGGCTTTAATGCAAAATTTTTAATAGAGACATTAAGTTCCTTTGATGAGGGTGATATTTCTATTGAATTGAATAATGAACTTAGTCCTATTTTAATAAAATCCGCCTCTCTACCTAACTACTTAGGCATAATTATGCCCTTAAAATTCTAGTTTAATGACACAATATAAATTGGCGAAACTCCAGGTGACTAATTTTAGAAATTTATCACCAGATATTATTAATCTTTGTCCAGGTATTAATTGTATCTTAGGAGAAAATGGTAATGGAAAAACAAATATTTTAGAAGCCATCCATGTTTTATTAACTGCAAAGTCTTTTAAAAAAAATGCAAGTTTTCCACAATTTTTAAGTATGGATGGTGAAAAACCCGAAATAATATTTTCCTCTATAATAGAAAACAATGGAGATAGCATAAGTTTTTCTGGAAAAATAAATGAAAAAACTAGTGCGTGGTACACAAATGGAAAACTAGTAAAAAAGCGGCTGCCTCTCAAAGTTGTCTTTATTAATCCTTTTGATTCATATGGCTTTCACACGTTAGCTTCCAATAGAAGGCTATGGTTTGATCAACATATAAGTCTATTAGATACAGTCTATAAAAAAGCTCATGCTAGGTATAAGTCCCTTCTGCGTTTTAGAAATACTTTGCTAGCAAAAAAACCAGATAAGTTCATGGAACAAATAAGCGCAATGGACAGAGAAATTGCTAAAATTTCTGTTATAATAATATCGAGAAGACAAAAGTTTATCGCAGAGTTGAAAGGTTATTTTTGCGATATATTCAAAAGCATTTTTAGTGAAAAACATAACTTAGAAATATTATTAGAATCAAAGTTTAAATATTTGGACGAAGAGAAAATTTATTCTGCTTTGCAAGGTAATATTTCAAAAGAACTCATTATCGGGCATACAATGCAAGGAGTTCACAAAGATGACTATACGCTTCTTTTCGATGGTTTAAATTCCTATGAATTTTGTTCTTTAGGACAACAAAAAACGAGCTATTTAAGCCTGTTATTTGCCTATATAAACCTATTCAGGTATATATTTAATACGTTTCCATTGGTTCTAATAGATGACGTCTCTGGTGAGTTGGATCAGTTTCGTTGGAAACGTTTAATTAATTACCTAAAAGAAAGAGACTTTCAGGTATTAATAACAACAGCTAATGATAAATTTAAGGAAGAATTGACAAAGATCGATAGCGCGAAACAAATTAAAGTAATTTCCGGTTCTATCTGCGAAGATTTTTCCTAAAGTATATATGTTTTAATCTTTTAGGAGCCCTCTTGGAAAATTCTACAGAATCCATCTCAAAAGTTGGTAAAAATTATACCGCTGATCAAATAAAAGTCTTAGAAGGACTCGAAGCTGTCAGAAAAAGACCAGGTATGTATATTGGAGATACCGGAGCGCGAGGTCTACACCATTGTGTCTATGAAATTGTCGATAACGCGGTCGACGAAGCGTTGGCAGGCTATTGTACAGAAATAAAAATATTTATTCATGTCGATAACTCTGTAACTGTTGTTGATGATGGTCGTGGAATCCCGGTGGGTATTCATCCTCAAGAAGGTATTTCAGCAGCCGAACTCGTCTATACAAAATTACATGCGGGCGGAAAATTCAATGAAGATGGTGGCGCTTATAAGGTTTCCGGAGGTTTGCATGGAGTTGGAGCTGCCGTCGTCAATGCATTATCAAAATGGGTTAAAATTGAAGTTAAGAAAGAAGGAAAAATTCATAGTCTCGATTTTGCATATGGTGTCGCTAAAGAGCCCATGAAAATAATCGGTGAAATAGAGAATAAAGAAATTTCTGGCACTGCCGTAACCTTTAAACCTGATAATGAAATTTTTGAAACTCATGAATTTATTTACGATACACTTGCCAATCGTTTTAGAGAAATGGCTTTTTTAAATAGGGGTTTAAAAATCAACCTCAAAGATGAACGGACGGAAAAAACAGAGATTTTTCATTATGAGGGTGGTATTCAAGAGTTTGTCGTTTATTTAAATAGAGCAAAAACTCCCATTCACAAAAAACCAATATATTTTGTCCAAACAAGGGATGAGTATGAAGTTGAACTGGCTTTGCAGTGGACTGATTCATATAGTGAAGTCATTTCTAGTTACGCTAATAATATTTCTACCCCAGAGGGCGGAACTCATGTTTCTGGGTTTAAAACGGCAATAACAAGGGTTTTAAACTCTTACGCAAAAGATAATAATTTATTAAAAAATATAAAAATTAATTTAACCGGCGACGATATGCGAGAAGGTTTAACTTCCGTTATTTCCGTTAAATTACAAGAACCGCAATTTGAAGGACAAACAAAATCAAAACTAGGCAACTCAGAAGTTGAAGGGATTGTTAATTCCATGATTGGAGAGAGACTCAAATCATATTTAGAGGAAAACCCTGGTTTAGCTAAAACGATTATTAAAAAGTCGGTAGATGCAGCGGCAGCGAGAGAAGCTGCCAGAAAGGCAAGAGAATTAACCAGAAGAAAAACCGTTCTCGAAATGGGCGGGCTGCCTGGGAAAATGGCCGACTGCCAGGAGAAAGACCCCGCTAAATGTGAAATCTATATTGTGGAAGGAGATTCTGCCGGCGGCTCCGCCAAACAGGGGCGAGACAGAAAAACTCAAGCTGTTTTACCATTGAGAGGTAAAGTTCTTAATGTCGAAAAAGCGCGCTACGATAAAATGCTAGCGAATAATGAGATTAAAATGTTAGTGCAAGCAATCGGTACTGGCATAGGTAAAGACTCCTTTGACATAAAGAAAGTTAGGTATCATAAAATCGTGATCATGACCGATGCCGACGTCGATGGATCGCATATTAGAACACTTATTTTAACTTTGTTTTATCGCCAATTTCCCGAACTAATTGAACAAGGTTATATTTATATTGCACAACCTCCACTATATAAATATAAAAAAGGTAAAAAAGAAAAATATCTTAAGGACGATATCGCTCTCGAGGCTTTTTTAATCAATAACTCAGTTAATAATTTTGATATCAAGGTTAATGGTGAATCCATTGATAGAGACACTATTGTCAAACTTGTCAATAAATATAGAAACTATAATAAAACATTACAGTCCTATGATATTCATTTTGATACAATGTTACTTAAGAGAATTGTGGAAGAAACGGGTCTTAATCAAGATGTGTTAAATGATAAGGAAAAACTAACAGAAGAATTATCGACTCTCACAGAATATTTTTCTAAAATTGAAAATGAAACTTTAAAAAATTACAGTTTTGAAGCCGTTGAAGATGCTGATAATAATAAATTTTTTGTAAAAGCAATTGTAAAAACTACGGCTCGAATTAAAAAATTTAAATTGAATTCCTATTTTCTAGCATCGCCAGAATATGCCGATTTGGCGAATAGTTACGACGGTATAAAAAAGTATCTAACATCTAATTTTACGATCAATGGTGAAAAGATAGAAGAAAGAGTATTCACAAGTCTAAGCGATTTTGCAATGTTCATTTTTGAAGATGCTAAACAAGGTTCTTATATACAGCGCTATAAGGGTCTAGGTGAAATGAATCCAGAGCAGCTTTGGGAAACTACCATGGACCCAGAGAAAAGAACCCTACTGCAAGTTCAAATTGATGACACCATCGAAGCCGACCAAGTTTTCTCAGTTCTCATGGGAGATCAGGTTGAACCAAGAAGGCAATTTGTAGAAGAAAATGCATTAAATGTTAAAAACTTAGATATTTAGTAAAAAGGTTAATCTATGTCAGATGAAGTCAACACAGAAAGTTCAAATATTCAACCTGTAGCTATTCAAAAAGAAATGAAGGAATGCTATCTAGACTACGCCATGTCGGTTATTGTAGGCCGGGCTTTACCCGATGTTCGCGATGGCATGAAGCCGGTTCATAGACGCGTCCTTTTTGCTATGAATACTTTGGGAAATTATCATAATAAACCGTTTTTAAAATCTGCCAGAGTTGTTGGAGACGTTATTGGTAAGTACCATCCGCATGGAGATGTCGCCGTTTACGGTACCATTGTACGGATGGCACAAGATTTTTCTATGAGATACCCATTAGTTGACGGCCAGGGAAACTTTGGTTCAATTGATGGCGATAGTGCAGCGGCGATGAGATATACCGAAATAAGAATGAAAAAGCTTTCGGAAGAAATGCTGCAAGATCTCGATAAGGAAACGGTAGATTGGCAACCCAACTATGACGATTCTTTGCAAGAGCCAAAGGTGCTGCCCACCAAGATTCCAAATTTACTGATCAATGGATCGGCCGGTATCGCAGTTGGTATGGCCACCAATATTCCTCCACATAATATAACGGAAGTGGTTAACGCTCTTAATTTGCTCATTGACGATAGAGATATGTCGATCGGCGATTTAATGAAAATTGTTACTGGTCCCGACTTCCCCACTGCAGGATTTATTCATGGAACTGAAGGAATAAAATCGGCCTACCATACAGGTAAAGGTGTTATTCAAATTAGGGCCAAAATGGAAGTTGAAACCCATGGCAAACAAGATAGAGAAAGAATAATTATAACGGAACTCCCCTACCAGGTTAACAAAGCAAAGCTTATAGAGAAAATTGCTGAGCTAGTGAATCATAAACTCATGACAGGCATCTCTGATATTCGCGATGAATCCAATAGACTCGGTATCAGAGTCGTTATTGACCTTAAAAAAGGTGAAATTGGTAACGTCATTTTAAACAGACTGTACAAACAAACCCAATTACAAGTTTCTTACGGAATAATTTTTCTATCAATTTCGAATGGTTCACCAAAAGTCATGAATCTTAAAGAGCAACTTCTTTATTTTCTTGATCATAGAAGAGAAATTGTTATTAGAAGAACAGTTTATGAACTAAAAAAGGCCAAGGAGAGAGCACATATCTTGCTTGGATTGAAAACCGCCGTAGAAAATATTGATGCTATTGTAGAATTAGTTAAAGCAGCTGAAGGGCCAAATCAAGCGCGCAAGCAATTAATGGCAAATTATTCTCTCTCAGAAATTCAGGCTCAGGCGATTCTCGACATGAGATTGCAAAGGTTAACAGGTCTAGAAAGAGATAAAATTATAAGCGATTATGAAAAAATTATGCAAGAAATAGAAAGGTTAGAAGGTATCCTTTCAAATGAACATGAAATTGTTCAAATTATAAAAGGCGAATTTGCCGATATTTTAAAAAATTATGGTGACGAAAGAAGAACAGAAATTGTCGGCAAGGCAGATGAAATTCTGATTGAAGACCTGATAAAAAAAGAAGAACAAATCGTTACGATTACCCATAAGGGCTATATTAAACGGATGGCCTTGGATACTTATAAAACGCAAAAAAGAGGAGGCACAGGTGTTAAAGGAGCTTCCAGCAATGACGATGATTTTTTCATTAATATCTTTACTGCGGATACACATTCAACCTTGCTCTTTATAACAAATAGAGGAACAGTCTTTGCCAAAAAGGTTTACAATATTCCCGAAGCCACAAGAACGTCTAAGGGTCGAAATCTAATTAATTTATTACAAATTTCTGGCTCTGAAAAAATTAAAGAAATTGTATGCTTGCCAAATATTGAAGATACAGATGGTAAGTACCTTATTTTTGCTACAGAAAAAGGAATAGTGAAAAAATCTGAACTTTCTGACTATAAACACGTTAAGCAGGCAGGGTTAAAAGGTATCAAAATTCTCGATGGTGATAACTTATGTGCAGCTAAAATTTCTGATGGATCAAAAGATATTTTGCTTTGTTCAACTTCTGGCAAAATAATCAGATTTTCAGAAGCTGACTGTCGCCCATTGGGAAGAGTCTCACAAGGTGTAAAGGGTATCAACATAGGTTCCGACGAAACGATTATCGGGATGGAATTAATTGATGATAATGTAGAGATTTTATCCATCACCGAAAATGGTTATGGAAAGCGTTCAAGCAGTTCTCAATATAGAAAGCAATCTCGTGGTGGTAAAGGCATATTGGCAATGCGCTTGAATGAAAAAAATGGCGAAATTGTACAAATAAAACAAGTCACCGATAAAGACGATCTAATGATTATTACAAATAAAGGTCAAGTCATTAGAACCACAATTTCTGGCATATCTTTAATGGGAAGAGCAACTCAAGGAGTTCGCATTATTAAACTAAAAGGTGACGAAAAAGTTGTCTCGGTTGAAAAGATAGTCGATCCTGAAGAGTTACCCGATGATTCAATTGATAAGGGTTAAGAGTTATTTAATCTTAGTAATAGTTATCTTATCTAGTTCTTGTGATCTTACACCTAGGCTATATAAGGATATTTTGCGGGCGCAGGAGTTAATCTCAGAAAGAAAGTATGTCGAGGCCATTAATCAATATGAAGTTACAGTAGTAAAAAGTACAAATGATAATATTAGAAT
>Ga0316206_1001005_pt1 | contig 29237 bp, 26 predicted proteins | sample 6monthpyrite_MG_FD_204942 | JGI IMG/M metagenome (GOLD analysis project Ga0316206, IMG submission 204942) | Microbial mat bacterial communities from mineral coupon in-situ incubated in ocean water Damariscotta River, Maine, United States -... | ecosystem: Environmental > Aquatic > Marine >... | reverse complement strand
GTTTGAGCATTATTTTACCGAACAACATTCGACCCTGCTCACCACCGGAAATAATCTTGACCGACTTCTTGATATCATCCTGTGAGAATAGCAGCCGCCCCAGTGTGGCACGCAAAACCTGCTCATCATCGCCTTCCTGCGTCCACTGCCCCATCCACTGCATGAGGTCCATGTCCTCTTCAAAGTCCGCGGCATGATCCTGCGCGTAATAACCAACGCTGGCATTTTCTGACCATTTAACCTCACCGCCCATCAATTCCATATCGCCAACCAGACTGCGCAATAAAGTAGACTTACCTATACCGTTAGGACCAATGATTGCGATTCGTTCTCCGACCTCAACCATCATGTTAATATCCTTGAACAGCTCGTTACCATCATAGCCATTACTCATATGATCAACTTCCAGCGCAAGCCTGAAAAGCTTTTTATCTTGCTCAAAGCGGATATAAGGGTTTTGACGACTCGATGGTTTGATATCATCGAGTTTGATCTTTTCCATCTGGCGCGCACGTGATGTAGCCTGCTTGGCTTTCGATGCATTCGCAGAAAAACGACTAACGAACTGTTGCAGTTCTGCAATTTGTGCTTTTTTCTTGGCATTATCAGCCAACTGCTGTTCACGTGCTTGCGTGGATGCAGTCATGTATTCATCATAGTTACCCGGGTATATGCGTAACTCACCAAAATCAAGGTCGGCCATATGGGTGCAGACGCTGTTAAGAAAATGTCGGTCATGCGAAATAATAATCATGGTGCTGTTTCGCTGATTAAGAATGTTTTCCAGCCAGCGAATTGTATTTATATCCAGGTTATTGGTCGGCTCATCGAGTAACATAATATCCGGGTCTGCAAAGAGGGCCTGCGCGAGCAGTACCCGCAGTTTCCAGCCAGGCGCAACTGCGCTCATCAAACCATTATGTTGTTCCAGAGGAATATCCAGACCTAGCAGTAATTCTCCTGCACGTGACTCGGCGGTATAACCATCCAGCTCAGCAAACGCCACCTCCAGCTCGGCGACTTTCATCCCGTCTTCTTCGCTCATTTCCGGTAATGAGTAAATGCGATCCCGTTCAGCCTTGATCTCCCATAGCTCGTCATGACCCATTATCACTGTATCTATCACTGTAAATTCTTCAAACGCGAACTGATCCTGCCCAAGTTTGCCAACACGCTCATTAACATCAACCGAGACATTACCCTGGGTAGGCTCCAGATCACCACCAAGAATCTTGATAAAGGTGGACTTGCCGCAGCCATTAGCACCAATCAAACCATAGCGATTACCCTCGCCAAATTTGACTGAAATATTTTCGAACAGGGGTTTGGCCCCAAACTGCATGGTAATGTTGGCTGTTGTAATCAAAATAGTATCCTGATGGTCGTTCAGTTAATTTAGTGGCGCGATTCTACCAGAAAAGCAGGATCAGGCCTATCTATCCCTGTTTTCTGTCATATCTACACCGAAAAAAGGGCTGAATACTCAGCCCTTTTAAGGTTAATAGTGCCTGAATTTACAAATACTCGCGATAAGAATTCAGGTCAGCGTGCTAATCCTCAATGTATGGAATGCTCGAACATTCATTGAATATACGCTTGTCGCAGCGCTTACATTTTTCACGATCCAAATGAAGAAAGATATGCTGAATCGCCTCGGCTTTGTGCTCGAAAAGATACTCCTCACCTATAGCTTCATCAAAATGTCCCTTCTTCATACAGTTTCTGACCGATGATTTCATATTGGCCAGATACAAACCACCACCAGAGCGTTTCATACGCCCGACTTCCTCTACCAGAAATTCAGCACCTGCCAGATCCAGGAAGTTCACCGCATTGCAGGTCAACAGTAAATGCTTTTGCTCAGGGTGTTTTTCTGTATATCGTTGTAACGCATTCGCAATATGACTAACCGCACCAAAAAAGATAGAACCATCCAGTCTGAGAATACGCATTTGTGGACACTGATCCAGTACCTTGGACTCAACATTCACCAGAGAGCGTTTCACTTCATCAGGATCAGGCGCCAGGGTGGTAATTGCCGGACGCGATGTCCTGTTCAGGTATAGCATCAACGACAGCAAAACACCTGCAAAAATAGCCAACTCCAGCTCCAGAAATAAAGCCCCCAGAAAAGTTGTCAGCATGATCGCGAGTTCATGACGACTGGTTATCATGATGTGTTTGATTTCTTTAAAGTCAATCAGACCCCAGGCCACGAGAAACAAGATTCCACCCATCGCCGCATTCGGAAGGTATTCTGCCAGTGGCGCAACCAGTAAAACAATGATCATTAACAAACCACCCGCGAATGCGGCCGCCAGTGGCGTTCTTGCACCTGACTGATAGTTAACACCACTACGATTAAACGAACCTGTCGCCACATAACCCGAAAAGAAACTACCGATCATATTTGACAGACCTTGCCCGATAAATTCCTGATTACCATCTATGCGTTGTCCGCTTCGCGCACCCAGTGAACGTGCAATTGAAACTGCTTCAGTTAATGCAAACAGTGTAACAGCCAATGCAGTCGTTGCGAGGTCACGAATCGCATCCATGGAAAAGTTGGGAGAAGATACCGGCGGCAAGCTCTGAGGCAGTGCACCTACACTCGTAATACGTGTGACATCAACACCGATAGAACGGTTCAGAAAATAAGCCAGAAAGCTACCTGTGAGCATCGCGATTATTAAATATGGCATACGCGGCCAGAGCTTTTTAACTATGATACCAGAGAGCAATGTCACCATTGCGACCGATGTTATATACCAGTTTATATTTGGCAGTTGTTGCCAGAAAGTATAAAGCACATCATGCAAATGGGCACCTCGAGGAATTTCGACACCAAAAAAGTTTTTTAGCTGTTTACTCGCAATCAATACTGCCGCACCTGCAGTAAAGCCTACAATAACGGAGTGCGAAATAAAATTTACCAGCGATCCCATCTTCGCAAAACCCAGCGTTAACTCGATCACACCTACCATAAAGGTCAGTGTGAGTGCATAGGTTACGTATGCACTTGTAAGCGGGTCCGCCAAAGCGCTTAAGGAGGAAAAAAGCACGACCGATGCAGCTGTCGTTGGACCGGAAACCAGATGCCAGGACGATCCAAAAAATGCCGCAATAATAGCGGGGATCATGCCTGCATAAAGACCATATTCTGGCGGCATGCCCGCAATCGTTGCAAATGCAACTCCCTGTGGCAATACTATGACCGCGCCCGTTAACCCTGCAAAAAAATCGCTCTTGACCGATTTCCTGTCAACACGGTGCTTCCATCGCAGGAACGGAAAAAGCCTGGACCACCTGAAACTTAAATTACTTATTGCCACTAAATAACTCCCCGAAAACCATTTTTATCTGGAATACTAAAAATGATAAATATATGTAATTCTGTTTTGATAAACAGATTTCTGAAAAACAGAAAAAAAGACTGAACTATGTCAGAAACGCTACCAGAATTGGTGAACCACGTATTTTGGCCAGCGTCACATACGAGGAATCCGCTGAAACCGGCTTATCGAAAACAACTGTCTGTATTAAGTAAGAAACAAATTCCGAATTCGTTGTCTCACTAAAGATTACAGCCGTATTATTATCAGCTTCTTCAAGTACAGGTAACCTTTCGATAGCAACAACATTATCATCAGCCTGAAAAAAAACAGTCATGGCAACAACGCTTGCCATCATCATGGTAAGCAACATGAAACTGACCAGATATTTTTTAACTGAATATAACTGCATGTAATCCAACACACTCTTTCAAGGTGAAAATACTAACAACAGGAAAACCGGATAAGATAACTCTCCCTCGGAAAAAACTATTGACAAGGGATAAAGGCAGAAAACGCCAAAACTTGAATATAAGTATATGCGGAAATCATAACTAAGTCAAATTACAATCTATTATCAATGACTTAGAGGATAATCAAAAAAAATCATCATATAAATTGCAATGAAATTGCTGATTTTCATAAATTACCTGATAAATCTCTGTTATTTATAATAATGATCACTTCTCATAAAATAACCAGATGATGCCATAGCCCATCAGCTCAAGAGTATAAGAGCAATGTGCATAATATAGTCCACTCGCAGAAACCACTAATAATTATAATCTATCTAATTGTTTTTTATAAAAAAATAACAATTTATTACATACTAAACAAGATTAATCCAGAAAACAGCTGATACTCTTTATTTGCTCAATAATAATTTAATAAAACGTATGATGCATCAGGCTGACATACTGCCAGAACCTTCATCCATTTACCCGGGTATGGTCTGAACGAAACCGTAGTCGCGTTTCCTCGACACAGAACCGCAGATTATTACTGAGCCAGCACCTGTCGGCATTGGCGACAGGTGTATTCCTTTTCACCTGACTGCACACGGCGATGACGAACAGTGCTTAAATGATGTTGCATACAAGCGCAATTATACACATATCGTTTCTGCTGTCTGACCGGTATTCCTTCCAGGCTGTAGTCACCTGTACGATTTGGCTCTGCACCAAAAGCAACCATCAGTGTTTTCCATTCATTGCCGTGCGGGCGAATATACCGACGACCATAAATCATATTAACTACATAATGCGCCACTTCATGTGGCACCGTTGAGGTCATGCTGTCTGCAAAATATTTATTACAGAGCCAGGGATTAATACGTATCCAGCGCTCGCGGCCTTTTACACAATACATACCTGCTGCCCGGCCATTCAAATCAAACCTGACCTCGATGGGCTTAAAGGTTTTTCCAAATATTTCTGCAGCCTTGCGCAGGTATTTCTGCACCTGCTCGCGCACCTGATTTTGCTGCAACTCGTCTATAGGCTCAATCAAACTCATTACCATTCTTCCGGTAGCCGATGACTATCTAGCCTGACGTCTAACACGCACTGGCCCAATAAACGGATATCACCTTTATAACGCTCACTACCATCACTGGTAAACTCAAACTCATACCAGCGGTAGATAAAAATGCGCCCTTCAGCATCCCGGCGCAGACGAATTTTTCTTAATACCACACTGTCATCCAGAAATTTCAACTGAGACTGCTTACAGGCATTGACTGCTACCTGATGAGCGTGTTCCTTGGCGCTCATTGCAGCAAGCCAGTACCAGCCACCCAGACCAATCAACAACAAAACAACCAGTTCATTTGGTATCAAACACCTGTCTCCAACGGATTTTGTCTGTAAAACAGAGCAAGGTTAACATAAACTGCTGGGTAATATTTCTCAATAACCTGAGGGGTTTCAAAAAAAACCTCACTCAGTACAGCAAAAAATTCACCTGGACTAGTTGCAGCATAGTGATCAATACCTGAACGATGGTGGTTATATAAATTTTTTCTAAAATCGCTGAATGCCGTTTCAAATGACTTTGACCATTCCTGTTTATTCATATCAGCATGAAGTGGGGGAAACCCGTTCGCAACACCATTCATCATATCCAGCTTGTGTGAAAATTCGTGAATAACCAGATTCTGACCATCTATATAACCTGCATGCCGGGTATCATCCCATGCCAGTATAACGGGACCACGTAGCCATGCCTCGCCACCCAAAGCCTGATTCATGGTATGTACCACACCACTTTCATCAGTGAATTTTTGTTCAGCCACAAATGCACCAGGGTAAACAATGACAGAAGTCCAGCCCTGATACCAACTCAGATCCAGCTTCAATACAGGCAAACAGGCTTGCAAGGCGATCAATAAACGCATTGCATCATCGACGATACACTCACGCGCACCTTCAATAGATTTTTCATGTAAAAATAAAATAGCGAGATTTTGTAACTGCTGCTTTTCTTCTGCAGTCAATCTGTTTAATAAAGGCAATTGCGAAAATGCTGCTTGCCATTGTTCGGCAGTGGTTGCTGAACGAGTAATAATCCGGCCTGAGCGCCAGTTACGATACCAGTTAAACATAATCTAACTATTGATCCAGGATTGTCACACGTCCGTCACAAACTGGATAATCAGTAACACCCGTATTGTCTTTCAGTCGATAATAGCGCCCCTTGCATTTCTCCAGCTTTATTTTTTTATAATCAAAATACGCTGCCTGTATAAAATACAATGCACCTTTTTTCAATTCACCTTTTAACTGTCCCTGACGAAAGACTTTACTTTCACCATTCCGGATAAGCTGATAATCCAGTTTGTAAGTGCCCGGCTTTAACCAGACCCCTCCTTGCTGACTCACATCCTGCTGATTTATACGAAGTATCCTCATGGATACTGGAACAGGTTTTGGAGACGGTGCGGCCTGCCTGACGGTACCCCGGCAATACAAGGCATCATAATCAAATGCCTGCCTGATATCACTAACCTGATCAGCCTGCCATGCAACAAATACCCTGTTGGCATCCACTGGTTTTACGTTTGTAACGGGGCGAACGGCCTGACTTTCACAGCCTGACAAGAAAATAACCACACTACTGTAAAATAACCATTTCATATTATTACCCTGATGACCGCATAGCACTGATATTGACCACATAATACCCGACAGATTCAGATATCATACGCGCTATCATTGCATCATATATGTTCGTTCCACAGTATTTGTTTTAACAGACGGTTGGATTCTTCCATTCTCGCAGATAACAATCGTGCAATTCTCCGTGTCACCTTGAAGCCAACTTCAGGGTTATTCTCAAGATAGTTCATCAGCGCTTCACCATTTATACGTATCGCATCAACCGGACCATGACAGCGGACGCCTGCGGTACGCTTACTATTGGTCAGCCAGTTTATTTCTCCGAAAACATCCTTATCCTCACTCGACAGGACAACCTCGCTACTGGTTTTAGCCGTATTATTTGAGACAATCTCAACCGAACCTTCACACAAAATATACAGATCTGTGTTTTTATCATCTTCCCTGATCAGAAAATCCCCATCATCATATTCAGTACGACTGGACAAATCCGCAATATCTTCCAGCTGCTGACCTTCAAGCCCTTTAAACAGACTATTCTGTCCCAGTATCTCAATCATAACGCCTCCAATTAGTTCCCTTACCCCAAGTAATTAAGGTTATTATAGTCCATATGAAACAGGTCGATGTCATTATTATTGGCGCCAGTGCTTCGGGACTCATGTGTGCCATCGAGGCAGGCAAACGTGGGCGTACAACACTTGTACTGGATCACGCCAACAAAGCCGGAAAAAAAATTCTGATGTCCGGCGGTGGGCGCTGCAATTTCACCAATATGGACGTAAGTGCGGAAAATTATATTTCTCATAACCCACACTTTTGCAAATCAGCTCTCAGTCGCTATACCCAATGGGACTTTATTCACATGGTTCAGTCTCACCATATTCCATACCACGAACGTGATCATGGCCAGTTATTCTGTAATAACAGCGCTAAAGATATCCTGAATATGTTGTTAAGCGAATGTGATAATTCAGGCACAACGATTTATCTTAATACCGACATTACTTTTATCCGTCAACTCGAGAATAAAATATTCAGCGTGCAAACCAGTCGGGGAGAATATCATTGCCAGTCACTTGTAATAGCGAGCGGTGGCCTGTCTATCCCGACACTGGGCTCAAGCCCGCTTGGCTACAAGATTGCTGAGCAGTTTGATATCAGGGTCTGGCCCGTTTCTGCAGGTCTGGTGCCCTTCACGCTACAACCTGAGGATAAACAGCGTTTTGCGCCTTTGTCCGGCATTGCCGTTGACAGCTTTGTGAGTACAGGCAACTACCATTTTCGTGAAAATATTCTTTTCACTCACCGCGGACTCAGTGGTCCTGCAATTCTGCAAATATCTTCTTACTGGCAACCAGGTGAAATCATTAACATCAATCTGTTACCCGACTCTGATTTGCTGGATATACTGTTAACAGCGCAGCAGCAACACCCGCAGCAACAGCTGAAATCAACCCTGAATCAATACCTGCCTAAACGACTGGTCAGTACACTGGTAACAGCTGACATTACAGCAACGCCACTGCAACAGCTTTCGCAGGTTCAGCTATCTGAAGTAGCTGCATCTATTCAGCAATGGCAACTAAAGCCGGGGGGAACCGAAGGGTACCGTACTGCCGAAGTTACACTTGGCGGGGTAGACTGTGATGCACTTTCATCCAAAACCATGCAAAGTAACGTCACACCTGGCTTGTATTTTATTGGAGAAGTTGTTGATGTAACAGGCTGGCTCGGAGGTTACAATTTCCAGTGGGCATGGTCATCCGGCTGGTGTGCGGGGCAATATGTGTAACGCTGTAAAAAATGTTAAGATAGCTTTTAATATAATTTTCCAGCAGTGGAGTCAGTAACAATGAAGTGGTTAATCAGGGGATTTTTTAAAACAATTCGCATTATACTCGGGCCTTTTATGCTACTCATGGAAATGTTGACCACACCGAAGCCGGTTGAGCGTTCTGAAAAAGAACAGGCGCAACTTGATCAGCAAACCGCTTCACTGGCTTTATACCAATACCGCACCTGTCCTTTTTGTATCAAGGCACGTAAGGCTATTCACGGTTTATCGCTGAATATTGAATTGCGCGATGCGCAAAAAAATAACCAGCACCGTCAGGACCTGCTTGAGCTGGGTGGACAAATCAAGGTACCTTGCCTGCGTATTCATCATGAGCAGGGTGATGATACCTGGCTCTATGAATCAGATGATATCATTGCTTACCTGAATAAACGTTTCTCGCCAGACACTCATCCGGTTGCATCATGATACGCTGATTATTGGCCAGGGGCTGGCAGGCAGCTTGCTTGCCTGGTCGCTGATGCAACAACAAAAATCGGTGCTGGTTATCAGCAACGACAAGCCTTCCGCCTCACATATTGCTGCTGGCCTGATTAATCCGGTGACGGGTAAACGGCTCGTAAAGTCCGACCATATCTCTGATTACATTGAAACCGTAAATAGTGTTTACGGGTCACTGGAGAATTTTTTTGAAAAAAAATTTCTCCATCATGTTTCGATGTTGCGCATTCTTAAATCTAACGATGGAAAAAAGGCCTGGGAAAAAAGAATAAACGACCCTGACTATCACCCCTATCTCGGCCCCTTGAATGAAAACCCGCATCTTGATAATTACAATACTCCCTTTGGCAGTTTTACCCAGCAACACACAGGCTGGCTGGACATACCTGAGTTATTAAACAGCCTGAAATGCTTCTTTATTGAAAATAATTCTTACCTTTGTGCGCAACCGGAATATGATGAGATTCAATTTCAGCCTGACAGTATAAAATATAAATCTCATACAGCCAGACAGCTTATATTTTGTGAAGGCTATCATGCGCAAAACAATCCATTATTTTCATGGCTGCCATTCAAACCTGCGAAGGGTGAAATTCTAACTTGCAAAAGCCAGGAGGAACTGAGCAACAAAATTATTAATGCCGGACAATGGATCCTTCCGGTTTCTGAAACTGTATTTCGTAGTGGCGCTACCTACCAGTGGAATGAATTAAACGAACAAACTGACATCAATACACGAAATACACTACAGACAGGCCTGGAACAAATTTTTATCCAGCCACCGGAATATGAACTGATCGATCATAAGGCAGGCGTACGTCCATGCACAGCTGACGGTCAACCTTTCACAGGCTTTCATCCGGAAATACAACCCGCAGGTATCTTCAATGGCTTTGGTTCCAGAGGCTCACTGACGATACCTTACTATGCCACACAAATGACTTTGCTAATAACAAAACAAAAACCACTTCCTGCTCATGCTGATATCCTCCGCCATCAAAAAAAATATAATGAACATATCACTAACACAACTCGCACATAAACAGATTCTGCAAGCGATTAAACCTGGTGATATTGTAATAGACGCTACGGTGGGAAACGGACATGACACCCTGTTTCTTGCGCAACAAACTGGTAAACAAGGCATCGTCTATGGTTTTGATATACAACAGCAGGCAATAAACTCAACAACTCAGCGACTACAAGCCAATAACGTCTTGTCACAAGTCAGGCTTTTCCATGCGGGTCATGAGCAGATACTGGAGCTGATTCCTAAGAAACATCACGGAAGCATCCGCATAGCTATGTTTAATCTGGGTTATCTTCCCGGCAGTGATAAGGAACTGACCACAGAACAGGCAACCACCGTTACCGCTTTGAAGGACATACTATCCATACTATCCCCTGGAGGCATGATTAGCATACTCGCCTATACGGGGCATCCTGGAGGAAAAGAAGAATATAAAATAGTACGGGACGTCGTTCATCAATTATCTGATGATCAGTTCTTTTGCACACAGACACCAGAGGAATACCAATCCGGAACACCTGCCCTGCTTACAATAAAAAAGTTAACATGAATCTAAATATCACCCACCCAGACCATCAAGTTCTTCCTGAGCTGCTAACCATTGATCTTCCTTTTCTCCCAGCCTCTGCTCCAGTCTGGCTTGCTGTTCGAGTGATTTTTTTAACTCATCCTTATTTTCATCATCATAAATCCGACTGTCAGATAACCTATCATGTAGCGTTTCTTTTTCAGCCTGCAAAACGTCCATTTCTTTTTCAAGCTTTCGAACCTTGTTTGTAAGTGGCTTAAGTTTCTCACGCTGCGCAGCCGCCTGCTGACGTTGCTGTTTTTTATTTGCACCCTGACCATTATTGTTCTGCTGTATATTACTGTCACTGACACTATCTTCCTGATTGCGCTGTTGTTCCTTTACCCACTGACGATAATCTTCCAGGTCTCCATCAAAGGCCTCAACCTTACCATTCGCAACCAGCACAAGACTATCAGCAACAGTGCGTAACAAATGCCTGTCATGTGACACCACGATCATTGCACCTTCAAACTCCTGCAAAGCTGTTGTAAGTGCCAGGCGCATTTCAAGATCAAGATGATTGGTTGGCTCATCCAGCAATAACAAATTCGGCTTTTGATACACAATCATAGCCAATACCAGGCGTGCCTTTTCACCCCCTGAAAATGGCGCAACTGCTGCTGTGGCCATATCGCCGCTAAAAGCAAAACCACCCAGATAATTTCTCAGAGTTTGTTCTTCTGCTTTTGCATCCAGTCGTTGCAGATGTAACAGTGGACTGGCATTGCCATCCAGTTGCTCAAGCTGATGTTGAGCAAAGTAACCTATATTAAGTCCTTTGGCTGGCAAACGCTCACCTGACTGACACAGTAATTCTCCAGCCAACAACTTGATCAACGTCGATTTTCCTGCTCCGTTGTGCCCCAGTAACCCAATACGATCACCTTCAACTATATTCATATTGACTGTTTGTAAAATACGATTATCACCATAACCTGCATCAACTTCTTCTATTCGCAGCAAAGGATTGGGTAATTGATCAGGGCGACTAAAATGAAAATCAAAAGGTGAGTCTATATGTGCTGCGCTGATTACCGTCATACGCTCCAATGCTTTTACCCGGCTTTGTGCCTGACGTGCCTTGGTTGCCTTGGCTTTGAAGCGTGTAATAAACTTTTCCATATGTTCAATTTCACGCTGCTGCTTTTCATACTGCGCCTGCTGGTTTGCTAACTGCTCTGCCCGTCTGACTTCAAAATCAGAATAATTGCCGGTATAGACTGTTAACTGCTGATGTTCGATATATGCAACATGGGTTACAACCCTGTCAAGGAAGTCGCGATCATGGGAAATCAGCAATAATAACCCTGGATATTGTCGTAACCAGTCTTCAAGCCAGATGACAGTTTCCAGATCAAGATGATTGGTAGGCTCATCGAGTAACAATAAATCAGAACGACACATCAATGCCTGCGCAAGATTCAGACGCATACGCCAGCCACCGGAAAAAGCACTTACCGCTTGCTGCTCCTGTTCTGTACTAAAGCCCAGTCCATGCATCAAACGACCTGCACGACTATTAGCTGTATAACCATCAATGGCTTCCAGTTCTGCATAAAGACGCGCCAACTGTTGCCCGTCATCTTTATGTTCTGCTTCTGCTATTGCCTGTTCAAGTTGTCGTAAAACATGATCGCCATCTTTAACATATTCAATCGCCAGTGTTTCTACTGCGGGCGTTTCCTGTGCAACGTGGGCAATTTCAATATTGACAGGCAGACCCAGCTCACCTGAATCTGGCTGAAGCTCATCAAGGATCAGGGCAAACAGGCTGGATTTGCCCACCCCGTTTGCGCCCGTAATACCCACGCGCTGACCCCGGTGAAAAATAGCAGAAACATCATGAAGCAGTTCGCGGATACCGCGACGCAAGGAAAGGTCTTTAAAACTTAACATGAATAATTCAGATGCTCCGGCCTTAAAACGAGAAAGGAACACCCGACAAAAAAATACTAAATGCCCGGTATTCCAATTGGGCCAGGTAAATCAGGAATTCCGACGCATGCCGTCAGTAACAGATATACGACCATCAGTAATAGTTTATAAATCAGTTTCATTATATAACGATAGCACAGCTAATACTATTGCACTGTGAACGACTTAGCAATTTGCACACCAGGCCTCAGCCTCAATAAACAATCGTTTTACCGGTGGATATGCCGCTTTTACCTGCTGATCTATCATCGCGATGGTTTTCTCAATTTCCCCTGTAGACATGGAGTCACTAAACTCCAGACTTAAATTGACCAATATGTAGTCTGGCCCCATATGCATGGTCAATAATTCATTCACATGCTCTACGCCAGCGGTCTTTTTGACTATATTCTGTATCCCTTCAACAACCACCTTATTTGCGCTCTCACCAATTAACAGGCTCTTGGTTTCCCATGCCAACCAGATGGCCGTTCCACCAAGAATAAAGCCAATCACAACGGATGCAATACCATCAAATATTAAAATACCTGTAATTTGTGATAGAAATACACCCAGAAATGCGACCGCCAGCCCCAACATTGCCGCCGAATCTTCAAACAGGACAACAAATATCGTTGGGTCTTTACTACGCTGAATCGCTTCAATATAACCCCATTTACCCTTGGCGCGCCTGAACTCATTCAACGCAAAAAACCATGCGGCACCTTCAAATACCATCGCTACCCCGAGCACAATATAATTCAATTCAGGATTTTCTATTGCCCGCGGATCTAATATACGATGAATACCTTCATAAAAAGATACCCCTGAACCCACTGCAAATATCAAAATGGCAACGACAAAACTCCAGAAATATATCTCTTTTCCATGTCCAAACGGAAACTGTTTATCCGCCGGTTTCTTTGCCCGCTTCATTCCATACAGAAGCAAGACCTGGTTACCGGTATCTACGACTGAGTGAATGCCTTCAGATAACATTGCAGAACTACCTGTGATTGCAGCTGCAATGAACTTGAGAATGGCAATAGCTGCATTCCCGGCCAGTGCCGCATAGATTACTTTTTTTGAAGAACCTGCCATATACTTTTTCAGTGAACCTTTTTATCTGAAAACGATCATACATCAGTGTTGGCTATTTCACATACGATTTACACTATTTTCTGGTACTATATATCCAGTTTTATCTTTACTAATTACCCGGGATTCTTAAAAAATGAAAAATATTCTAGTTTTTACACTGTCATTGATGCTACTGGTGACTCCACTGGCTCAAGCCAAACAAGACCTGAAAGAGCAGATCAGGGCAGTCCTTAAAGCACATCCAGAGTTGGTCATCGATGTCGTAAAGGAAAACCCGCTGAAATTCATGAAGGCACTTGGACAGGCATCACGAGATGCGAAGCAACTCCTTGCACGGCAACAGCAAGCCAGTGAAGAACAAAGCTTCAAAGATGCTTTCAAAAATCCATTAAAACCCGTTATCAGAAAAGATGAGACTATTCGAGGCACAAAAGGCGCGCCGTTGGTTCTGGTTGAATATTCTGATTTTGAATGCCCTTTCTGTACACGTGGCTATAAAACTGTTAACAGACTTCTTGAAAAATACAAAGGTAAAATCCAGCTTGTCTACAAACATCTGCCACTAAGTTTTCATAAAAGTGCACTTATCAGCTCACGTTATTATGAAGCCTTGCGTTTACAAAATGAAGAGCTTGCTATCAAACTGCATGATGCTATATTCGACAATCAGAATGGTCTGAAACAGGGTGGCGAGGCTTTTCTGAAAGCAACAGCCAAAAAAATTGGTGCTAACATGGAACAACTTGCATCAGACCTGAAAAACAAGGCCGACATTATCAATAAACGCATCAATGAGGACAAGGCTGAAGCCGCCCGTTTCCAGTTTAACGGTACACCAGGTTTTTTGTTAAATGGCATACCTGTCAGAGGCGCTTATCCCTTACAGTATTTCGAACGTATCATTCAAATGCTGAAAGAAAAAGGAATGGTTAAGCTATAAATCGAAAACGGGGCACAAAGTGCCCCGTTTTTTCTTGTGACTGGTAATCAGGATTACCAACCAAAAATCACACCCTGTATTAACTTGTGATACCCATCATAGTCTTCCTTCGTAGCCGGAAGCAATGCTTTTGCCTTACCCCCAAAACGCTTCAGGATTCCTTTGGTTGCAGGAATGCGATCACCTTTTGACAAAGCTGCGGTAATCGCGTTTCGTGCCTTTTCATTAACGCGCTTGCTAACACTGATACCCTGATTGGTCATTGCCTGACTGGTATGAATAATCTTCACACTCTTTCTTTGCTCATCACTCAGTTTTTTATCCAGAACCTTGGTACGCAAAACAGCTGCATCACAACGACCTGCAACAAATGCCTGGAATACCTTGATCATGCCACCTTTGACCGGAACGATAACAGGCTGACGCGCCGGGTGAGGAAAAGCAGAATATACTGACAACGTACCCAGATTGGGTGGTGCAATACCGCAAATTCTCTTGCCGACCAGGTCAGCTGCTTTTGCTACCTTATCGTTACCTGCCCTGGTAATGATGTAAAATTGTAATGCACCGGGTAGTTTTAATACCGGTGTATGCCCTTTGTTTTTTGTGCGCCAGGAAATAAAATGGGGACCATCGAAAATAATATCATATTTATCAGCACGCATATCGTGCTGGTAAGCCAGCCAGTTTCTCGGGTGCATATATACAACCTTTTCACCCAGCACCTGAGTCAAACGCTGTGCCAGTGGCCCATATAGCTCCATACCTTTTTTTGCTGGTTCACGTGGGGGAGCAGTCAGTATTAAATCTGCACTCGTGACATTTGTATACCCACTGATAATCAGGAACACGAAAAAGATGGGATACCATTTTCTTATTATATAATCAGGACCCTTATTCATTATTTTTTTCTCCAACTCGAAAAAATATCATTTATATTAAGACCTTCCTTTGGATGCATACAGGTCATATGACTATAGATTATATGGATGATAATAGTCACTCTGCTAAAACAGATACTCAAGTTATATACACAAGCCCTTATAAATTCAACCTTTTTATAGAATTAGCCTGTATTTTTCACAGCGCTCAGTAAATTCAACAGAAAGTCGCTAACCAGCCCATAAATACGAGAACACTAAAATATTATGCGTATATCCTCTGAGCCAGAGATAACGGCAAGATACATCTATTTTACGATCTCAGAGTTAAACTTTTCAATATTATTGTCTGTGCCAAGGTATTAGCGCGATGACAAACTGACGCTTGAATTATACCAAATCACCTTCTAATAAATTTCTCATCGGACGTAGTTGAGCACGGGGAAACAAAATAGAACTGTATTACCGACCGGTAACTTTAACTGTTCCGGCCGGTAATCTTCCCTCTTTTTTATTTTTTATCTTTCTTTTTTTCAGCAGGCTTTGCTGGCGCCGCTTGAGGATAAGCATATGGATACGGGTAACCACCGTACCAGGGTGTGGGATAAGGATTACCATAATATGGTGACGCATATGGATAACCATAACCATAGTATGGTGCACCATAATACGGACCACTCCAGGGACCACCTCCCCAAGGCCCCCAACTATCAAAAGGCCCCCAAAATGCACTGGCTGATAAACTGCCCATGGAAGAACCGGCGATGGCCAAAGCAATCAACGTTGTCTTGATTAGTCTATTCATAACAGAACCCTCCTTAATAAAATAAGATTAAAGCCATATACTAATATGGAAAAAGTAAATTTCAATGATTCTGATCAATTTTTTATCACCCACCACCCATATAGTAACGATGACGAAGTGCAGCGCGTAGCGCACAACCCACAGTTAAACCATGGCTTTACACGGATGGCTTTCAACAATTACTTCCGGAATTAACCTTCTTGGCAGCACAAATTGTCTACTATGTTGGAAAAAGAAAATTCCCCTCTGTACTGATTCACACTTTGGACAATTCTGACTAAAAGATTTGCCGGGATGGCAGTAATATCGTACTGCATATCAAGCATTTCGAGGGTTTTCAAATGGACAAGTATTTTGTTAAGGGAGTATTACCGGCGTTAGCTATAGCCTTACTGATTACCGGATGTGGCGGTGGAACCGCTGGCAATAACAGCACACCGAGCAGTACAGGCAATACCGCACCTGTCATCTCTGGAACAGCCGCAGCCAGCATCACAATGGGTAAATCATACAGCTTTGCTCCGACTGCCAGTGATGCAAACGGTGATGCGCTGTCTTACAGCATCAGTAACAAACCGACCTGGGCCAGCTTCAATAACTCAACCGCCGCATTATCAGGCATGCCCACCAGCACGGGTACATACAATAATATTGTTATAACAGTTGATGATGGTACGAACAGCACCAGCCTGCCTGCATTCTCTATCACCGTCCTGCCAGCCCCTAATACAACAGGACAAACCCCGATACCGTCCGGGTATTCAACCCATTACGTCAGTAACTCCGCTGAATTGATCACGGCCCTCAGTCTGGTGCGAGGCAGTTTTGGTAAAGGGGCTATTGTTCTCTCTGATGGCGTTTACCCAATCAGTAATACGCTGATGATCGATATTCCCGATGTGATGCTACTATCTGCCTCTGCCAATCCAGGCGCTGTTATTATCAAGGGCAATGGCATGCGCGCAACAAACAATGTCGATAATCTGATTCGCGTAACTAAATCCGGATTTGTACTCGATGGCATAACCTTGCAAGAAGCGGGTAACCACCTTATCCAGATTACCGCTGAAACGAATGCAGACAGACCCATAATACGAAATTGTGTATTGCAAGATAGTTACGAGCAGCTATTAAAAGTCAGTTACAACAAGGAATTGCCCGGTAGCTTTTCCGATGGCGGGCTGGTTGAGAATTGTGTATTTAAATACACCCAGGGGATAGGCCCGAATTATTACATTGGCGGCATCGATGCGCATGGTATTCGTGGCTGGACTATTCGTAACAACGTCTTCAAGGACATTGCCAGCCCGGCCAGCAGTCAGGCAGAATTTGCAATTCATGCATGGACCAATGCTTCAGATAATATTGTTGAAGGCAACGTCATTATAGACTGCGACCGTGGTATCGGCTTCGGCATGAGTCAATCCCATCCTAATATCATGTATAGCAATCGCGGCGGAGAGATCAAAAATAACATCATCTACCACACCAACAATGGCGATGTATTTGCAGACGTTGGCATTGGTCTGGTTGAAAGCCCCGATACTCTTATTCAGGGAAATAAAATTTTTATGGAACATAACTACCCGAACGCAATTGAATACCGGTTTGCGACGACCATTAATGTGACTATAAAAGACAACCAATCTAACAACAAAGCGATTGCATCCCGCAACAATGCACAAGCCACACTAACAGGAAATATTAACAACCTGGGCAAAACCAGTTTCCTTACCACATTAAATTCACGACTGGGGGTACTTGGAGTAACACCATAGCTAGCAATACTAAAATCTATTAAATGGTGATTCGGCGGCAGCCGACGACAGTTCAATATCGGGGAACAATATAGAAACAAAAAACTGTGATAATCAGGGATATTAAAAATGCTGGCCGGGGACAGACTGAATCACACGACGTGATTCAGGACAACCGCAGGTTGCCCGAAGGGCGAGCCACAGGAAGTGGCGAGTCAATTGAACGGTCGACTCGAGGATTTTCAGTCCACTTCTCTACCGACTGAGGATATATATTACACATAAATCTAGCACTTACGGTGTTTGCATCTACCAAGATGCATGTCAATTAGCTGAGTTTTCCATCATATTTATGATACAAATCTGACACGCTCTTATACACGCATACAAGATACCACTGTTGTGCCCTTCCACCCAATACACTCATTTTTAGTACAGCACCACCACATAAATATCCTTCAGCCAAAAAATGAGATTTTTTGTATTTAATAACAATATCTTATAGTATCCATAAATTATAAACAAAATGGACATAAAGGTGTTTACATTAATAAAATCCAAGTGGCACAGAACACGTCATTGGCTGAACTCACGCTGGCAATTAAATAAAAAATCTCTGATTGCTATACTCATTGGCAGTGGAGCATGGATATATATAGTGCTCACCTCTGTTTTTAAAGATTCGGGGGAGCACTGGGATATTTTATTTGCTGTGTTCTTAATGGCGGCAGCCAGAGTTATTAGTGCCTTTCATCCTAGAGAAACAACAGAAGAATCTAAATTCAGAGAGAAAAGAAAAATCATGACCTCTACTATTTTAGACTCTATCAACGACATGTTTTGTGAAACAAGCAATATTTCACCCCAAAAACTTTATTCCATAAGAAAAGAACTATTAGATTGTATTGCACAAAATGTCAGACAATATAGAAAAGACTATCACGGCATACAGATATACTCAAACCTATTGATAAAAGATGGGGACGAGCATCTACTTGTTATCGTTAGAAATTCCCCTAGAAAAGAAGAGAAACGCTATCATATCAACAGCTTGAGATCAGCTAATGTTTTTGATACACTAGCGCCAGAAGTTTGTGGTGATGCTAAAGCTAGTACTACAAGGCATATACCTTACGCTAGCTTTTTAGCATTACCGATATTGAACCACACACTAGATGAATGCATTGCTGTTGTAACAATAGATAGTACCGAACCATATCATTTTGATGGGGCTCACGAAGGACTAGAAACAACATTAAGACCCTATATACGCACACTAGCTATTACGTTTAGCTTGGAAACAAAAAGAGGGAGCAATAATGCAGAATAAAGAAGAAATATATAATAAATATCGCCTTGGTCAAATTACCAAAGATGAACTTATCGATAAAATCACAACCATTGATTTTCCTCAGCCTAGCTTAGGAAAAAAAATACTTTGTATTTTGTCGTTAGTGCTATTCCCCTTTTTTACAGATAACAATCACTAAGCTATCAAAGTGCTACACTCGTACTTATTACTAATAAACATAAATTACCATCTATATTAGCACTATCACTCACCTGTTTTTTAAAAAAACCTTCTTCAAATTCTTAGGGACACATTATCAAAATTTTGAGGCCACAGAATCAGTTAAATTGGAAATTTCTCTCTTCCAGCTTGGTGCATCATTCTTAGCGGCAATAGCACGACAGTTTTCTATAAAACTTTTTATCTCTAGCAATAGTGCATTAGTCGTATTCATTCCAGCTATTAACATTTTATTAAAGTCTTCTAATGATACTGGAACTATATGCAAACCCAATTTATTGTCATCCGCAAGATACCATTCACCCAATCTAAATGTATTTGCTGTATTAGTATCAATTACAATAGCTAAAAATAAGCCAAATACTTTTTTCCCTGACCCCTTAAATTCTTCTGCGTACTTCGCTACATGTCGCCTTACAGGCTCACCTTCTGCTGCCTCTTGCCTAGATGATCTTGTGAGGGTTACTTCTACCACTAAGACCATATTATCAAATTCAAAGACCATGTCTGGCCTACCACCGGGCGCTGTTCCAACAGGTAAAAAGTCTTGATCAATTTTAAATTGCCTTGCATCCCAAGGCTTATTAATCAAGGAATTTATCGCAAGGAATGCTCTCCATATTATCCATTCAAAATACGCTGGCATCTCGTTTTTTGGGATAACTATTTCATCATCGTTACTTAATTTCTTCCTATTTCTATTTCTCACTAGAAGGTCAATATACTCCGTAATCTCTTCAATCTTATTCGCTTGTTGTGATGCGTACTCTTCTTCATTTAATTCTGCAATTCTATCCTGCATTTCATAGCGAACGACTGCCATATCAGCGGGTGTATCAAGCTTTCTATTTATTAAATTAAATTTTTTTCCACGATCTTTTAGTTGTTTCTGTAAATCCTCAAGTACTGCTTTCGCACCATCCATTTTATCGTATGGTAATTTAGCACCATCACATAAATTAGTTAAATAACTAAGCCCATCATCAGGAATTTCTTCCTCGCTAATTAGCTTTTCAATTAAAACTCTTTTGTCCGGTACTAAAGCTATACCCTTTCCTTTACTTTGAACTAATCCCGTAGCTTTTAAATAGCGGAAATTAGTGTCTGCATAGTCCTTAAATGTACTAGATTGTTTCTTATATATCTTAGCCGCCTTTTCTAAGGCATCAGTATCATACTTACGTTTTCTTTTTGACTTTTCGCGCATATTTCTAAAATTAATAATATCTTTTACAATGACATCCAAGTCATCATCATTGCATGAAAGCTGAACAAATAAGGCCATTTCTAGAAAGTTCAGTTTACTATCACCAGTTATTTCACGTAACTTCTGCATCACAAACAATGTAAGCCGTAGCGGAGAAAAAGCGTTGCAACTATATCGGTTTTCTATGATCGAAGGTATGTAATATGCTGCAAGTGACCGGAGAAAACATTCCTGCCATGCGGAAACAGAAGTAGTGCTTATTAGCCTTTCCCCATTTTTAGTTATAGTATCTATTTGCCCTAAAGAGCTTTGGGTATTTCCATGTTTTGCTGGTAATCTAGGATATAGAAATCCAAGTTGGTTGAGTGCGGAACGCCATTTTCGGCCAATACTATATGTAACATCATCAGATAAGGATACAACACTTGCATTTTTTAATACTTGGCAGAATGCTCTCTCTGAATCCTCCCCTCTTAAATTCCCCTCATACTTAGAGTTTCTTAGCGCGATCAATCCATCTCGCAAACGGAATGGGCTTCTTACTGTTGTATTACCTAAATGCCATATAATCATCCTAATCATACGCCCCTTTTTGTGTTTTTTGTTTTCAACCCCAAACGCCTTAGAATATTAGCCAGAGAACTAACATACCAGCCTCCACCCTTTGTGGTTTTAACCCCTTTTCTATTTAAGGCCTCACATATTTCCCTTTGACTTAAACCTTTATCGATTAATTTACGTAATGTTGGCTCTAGTTTATTTGCTCTATCTCGTGCTCTTTTTTGCCTGAGAATTGCTCCCTTATTATTTCCAGCCATAACAACAACCCCCTATTTAATACCCAACAAATAAATACTCATGAACCTTGTTTTTATTATTATTAACCTTGTGTCCTTGATTTCCAACAGAATATCGATAATCAATTGAAATTACTTCAACATGCGATTTATATTTTGCAATTAAGCCAACCATTTCATCAAGGCTGGGCAAGGAATTTGATGAATATGAAACAACTAGAATACTATCTCTATATATTTTAAATAATTTATCGAATGCTGAGTGCGCTCCTGTTCTAGTTGAAAATGGAGTTGGATAACTTTTAAATTTTTTTGTCTTTGTATGCCATTGCATATCAACATCTTTCCATTCACACGCAATCCCTTCAACAAAATGATACCTTCTAACATATTCATTATCTGAATGAGGACTATAGTAAGGTGGGTCGATGTATACCAGGTCAGGCTTTACCCGTAATGACATAGCATCTTTACGATAAGTCTTATTTTTCTGCCCATTATCGAAAACGGCATTATTTATTATTTTTACTGCATCAGAAAAGTGTTGCTCTAGACTAATCTTCAAGTCTTTTCTTCCGTCATCGTAACGATGACCCACATAAGTAAATATACCTCTTGGACGTTTTTTAAAGCATGCGCGTATAAGTGCAGATGTTGCGATTGCTCCATGGTATTGATTACGTAAATTTTTTATATTTGCTCTAATATTATCAATTAAAATGTTTTCAGTGCTCTTAAAATAAAGCCCCTTAAATGTATCTTCTACAAATCGATCTCTTTCAGGATTAACTTCAATCAGCTTTCCGATTAAACTATCAGGTAAAATTACATTATTATTCTCTATCATGGCTTTAGAAAACATCGAGCTTAACGCCATATAATCATTACTTATAACCTGCTTACCTTCTGTTTTGAACATATATCCTACAATTCCAGAACCAGAAAACAAATCAAGAACAGTAGTACAATCAAACTGTTTTATAACATCACGAATATGAGGCAACATTTTACTTTTAGAACCCATAAATCGAGTAGGTGGAAACTTTTTTACTTGTTCTGATATTGGATCGGGTACGGCTTGCAACAATAATTTTCTTTTTGGTTTTATTGTAGCAATTACATCCTCGCCTTTGCGCCTATTCGCTTTACTGTTTATGAATCTTTTTGTTTGAAAGACATCTACTGAATATTTATTATATAGATCATGAACTAAAGGATGATTCGAATTCGTCAAAATTACATGACACCCTAGCTCATGCAATCGCTCCACTTCAACAGCCAACTCTCTATGATCTTCTTCATAGAACTGCTCTTTTGTGTATCTTTTAAAATCACTGTATTCAGAAATGGGTAAATATGGGGGATCAAGAAATACTAGGTCACCTGCCTTTGCATTCTTATTTAGTACATCTTTATAATCTGCGCAAATAATATTCGCTTGGCGTAAAAGTTGTGAAGCAGTTTTTAAATTCTGCTCATCACAGATTTTTGGATTCTTATAATAGCCATAAGGTACATTAAAACCACCTTTCTTATTAACTCGGTACAAACCATTAAAACATGTTTTATTTAGATATAATGTTCTAGAAGCTGCTTGTACAGGTGTTAATTTTGTCCAATCTTTAGCTCTCTGCTGATAAAAATACTCTTTATTATTACGATGTCTTTTTAATGACCTTACAAGAGCTTCTACATCATTAGCCACTACTTTATATAAATTAATTATCTCTGGGTTAGAATCTGAAATAACTGAATTCTGAGGATTAAGGCCAAAAAAAACTGCCCCACCCCCCAAAAATGGTTCAATATATTTTCCATACTTATTAGGAACACGTTCGATAATATCTTTTAATAGCTGAGATTTTCCACCAGCCCACTTTAAAATCGGTTTTGTTTTAGTTTTTTGGTAAATTAGTGCATGATTAGTTAGCATAAATGAAAGTATACCTATCTTTCTTACTTGCAACTATATAAATAATAATCTTATTTAATCACAAATATTATAATCTACACAAAAAATATTCCTCAGTGCCCCCAATGTGACCCTGAATATTTTAATATATGAAGGAAGTTTAGAAGAATAAGATTATTATTTTTATAAATCAATTGATTAAAAATGCTGGCCGGGGACAGACTGAATCACACGACGTGATTCAGGACAACCGCAGGTTGCCCGAAGGGCGAGCCACAGGAAGTGGCGAGTCAATTGAGCGGTCGACTCGGCGGCAGCCGACGACAGTTCAATATCGGGGAACGATATAGAAACAAAAAACTGTGATAATCAGGGATATTAAAAATGGTGGCCGGGGACAGAATTGAACTGTCGACACGAGGATTTTCAGTCCACTGCTCTACCGACTGAGCTACCCGGCCATGAGGTATGTCTTCTTGCTACTAGCAAAGAGGCCGTATTAAACAAGGATCCCGGGATAGAGTCAAGTTAAAATGCCAATATTCTTGCGAAAATACATATCGAAAAAACATACAACCAACTGATTTATCGTAATAATCCTGCAATAACCCTGCTTTTCAGTGCTTGATCGAAGCATTTAAATACACTAGGGTTAGCGCTTTAACACAGGGCATTTGCATGAGTCTCGCACGAAAAGCACCGGGAAAATATCAACTGGTCGAAACGCGATTACAGGAAAAAATGGCTAACGGCACCACCCGTTGTCATCTATGCCTGTGGCGCTGCAAAATCGGCCATGGACAGCGTGGCTTTTGCCAGGCGCATGTGAACCGTAACGGTACCCTCTATAACTTGTCTTACGGCATTCTGTCTGCGATTGATATTGGCGCGATTGAAGACAAGCCGGTAAAGCATTTTCAACCCGGCACACAGGTCATGTCCGTGGGTAGCTATGGCTGTAACTTCCGTTGTGGTGGCTGCCATAATCTGGAAATTTCATGGGGCGTTGAAGCACTGGACGAACTGGCTCAGGGTCAGTCTACGTCTGCCTATGTAACGCCCGAAGAACTGGTTGCAGCGGCTCTCCGACATAATGTTCAGGGTATTGCATTCACCTACTCTGAACCAGCAGTCTGGCTGGAATATATTCTCGATGTATCCGAGCTGGCACATGAAGCCGGTCTTTATACCGTTTACGTCAGCAACAGCTTCGTCACTGATGAGGCGCTGGAATTGATGGCGCCCGCAGTCGATGTTTTATGTTCAGACATCAAAAGCCTGAGTGATGCGTTTTATCAGGATATCTGTAAACCTTCATCGGTTGACCAGGTAATGGGGTCTATCGAAAAAGCGCAACAACTGGGCATTCATGTAGAAACCCGTACCAACATTATACCCGACAAGAATGATGACCCGAAGGAATTACGTAGTATCGCTCAATGGATCTATGACCATCTTGGTGCAGACAGCCCCTGGCATATCACCCGCTTTTTCCCGGCGTTCCATTTATCTCACTTGCCTGCTACACCCTCGGAAATTATGCATACCGCATTTGATTTGGCAAAAGAAGTCGGATTAAAGAATGTATATGTCTATGATGACAAGGGATGTGATTGTGCTGAAACCAACCTTGCAGTAGATGTTTACCTCGATGCCGACCCGGCCAAAATTCATGAAGTCAAAAAATGTGCCGCGAGTTGCTGTGGTGACGAAGGCGTTCTGCTGAAGAAGTATGAAGGCAGCAGTGATTCGGGAACTGAATAGAATGATGTAGGAGCGGCTCCTGGCCGCGAATATTTAAATCGCGGCCAGGAGCCGCTCCTACAGTAAATTCTTTTTTACTTTCTGTACCGATGCTGCCAGTCCACGTTTGCCCGGCTTTGCCAGATTCACCCACTCAAACCTGTTACTTTCTGAAATATGATCATGAGCCGTGTCAGCCTGAATCCTGACCGGCTTAACATTTAAACGATAATGACTGAAGGTGTGATGCCACGGGTGTAAGGATTGCTGCTGTTTGATGCCAAGCCCCTGCTTCTCACAGAAGTGTTGTATTTCAGCTTCCGCAGAACATTCAGGCAGGCTCCATAAGCCTCCCCATATACCACTCGGAGGTCTTTTTTCTAACAGCACGTGTTCTTCTTTCTGTATGACCAGCATCAGGGTTTCACGGACAGGGAGCTCACGCTTTGGCTTTGGTACGGGCAACTGACTGACACAATTTTCAGCCAGTGCCTGACAATCATCTTGCAAGGGACAGTCCTGGCAACGTGGCTTGCTGCGTGTACACAAGGTCGCACCCAGATCCATCATCGCCTGATTATAGTCACGCGTTCGTGTTTCAGGTGTATGTTGCTCACTGATATCCCAGAGCAACTCAAGAACCTTGTTATTTCCTGTCCACTCCCTGATTGCATTATGTCTTGCCAGTACCCTCTTCACATTACCATCAAGAATGGCGTGCTTCTGACCGCCGGACAAGGACAGGATGGCACCTGCTGTGGAACGACCAATACCCGGCAGGCTCAATACCTGTTCGAGCTTCCGGGGAAACCGCCCTTTGTATTGTTCATCTACCAAGATGGCTGTTTTATGTAAATTACGCGCACGGGCGTAATAACCGAGGCCCTGCCAGTATTGCAATACTTCATCAATATCGGCACTTGCAAGCTTTTTAAGCGAACTGAAACGTCGCATAAACTTCTGATAATAGGGAATAACCGTGGCTACCTGAGTCTGTTGCAACATAATCTCGGAAACCCATACCCGATAGGGCGTGGGATTTTGCTGCCAGGGCAGATCCTTACGTCCGTATTGATCAAACCAGATTAATACTCGCTGATTGAAGCCGAATAGCTTGTTACCCATGAATTATCATTATCCCGTATTAACAGATCATAATATTCACACTAAAAACACACTAAAATAAATGTTTTAAGTGTGAAAAAATTAACTTAAGCCCTGCTTTGATTGTAAAGCATCAGCCTGCTTTGCCGCTATAAATATAACAAGAACAACTATTTTTCTGGAATACGATAATGACAATACAAGGTCTTATAAAGATGAAATGCGGTATTGTGCTGGCTTCATTGGCCATAAGTGGATTGCTATCACTCACTCACAGCACAATCAATGCAGGCATATCGCAAACCATTGCCATCATCTATGGCATCGCCCTCACCATGTTAATGTGTATTGCCTGTTACGATCGTTGTATTAACAAGGACTATCAGGAAACATCGCAGAGTACGACAGATTAACCTGCATATTTGACTAATGTGATTAATCCAGCCAGATCAAAATGCTTAAACAAATAGATGCTAATGATATCAAAATCGGGATGTATGTGGCCCAGCTGGATAGACCCTGGCTCGAGACACCTTTTATATTCCAGGGGTTTCTGCTTGAATCCGAACAACATATAAAAGAGGTTCAAAGCTTCTGTTCATACGTCTTTATCGATATAAAAAAAGGGCTTGATACTGATGCCTTACTACCTGACAGTCGCATCTTTACCTCACCACCATGCCCCAAACCAACTCGTGTTTATATAGACACAACTTCACTTGAGGATGAGATCGCGACCGCTGAGGCGCTAAGAGAAACCGCAAAAAACTGCATTGATAATGTTTTCAACGCCATTAGCGAAAACAGGGAAATTGATATCAAATCAGTTAAAAAACTGGTTAACAATATGGTTGACAGTATTGTGCGCAACCCTGACGCCCAAATGTGTCTGACCCAGTTAAAAAACAGGGATGAATATACCGCACAACACAGTATTAATGTTTGCATTCTGACGCTCACTTTCGGGCGTCACCTTGGCATCTGTGAAAACTCACTCAATCTTATAGGATTGGGCGCATTACTGCATGATGTAGGCAAAATTAAAACACCTCTGGAAATCCTGAACAAACCCGGACGCTTGACTGATGAAGAATTCGAGATCATGAAATCGCATCCGGAAGCAGGCAGAAAAATCCTCAAGGCAACCAATGAAATACCTGATAGCGTTATTGATATTGCCTTGTCACATCATGAACGACTGGCAGGGCATGGTTATCCTCGTGGGTTGCCCGATGACCAGATCTCACCCTGGAGCAAGATGGTTGCAATCACAGATGTATATGACGCCATCACCAGCGATCGTTGTTACCATGATGGCATGAGCCCCACGCAGGCATTAACAAAAATGTACGAATGGCGTATCAAGGATTTTAATCCTGAGTTATTAGAACAATTTATTCAGTGTATTGGTATTTATCCGATCGGCACACTGGTTGAGCTAACCAGTGGTGAAGTCGGTATTGTTATATCCGTCAACAAGGAAATGCGCCTGAAACCCAAAACACTGCTGATTCTGGATGAATTCAAAAACCCGTACTACCCGACTCATATCGTAAACCTGACCGACTACCATCAGGAAAGTAATGAGGATGCGTATAATATTCAGACCGTACTTGAACCCGGATCATACAATATAGACACGAAGGACTATATGCATGAAATCAAACAGGTACAACAAAAACAAATATCAAAAGAGGTAAATAAATAAATCGTTATCACCCCTGGTTAAAACAGCCCTTTAAAACGCCCCTTCAACTTATCCTTTAACTTGTCTTCTACTTTCTTCTGGACTTTCTTTTTAACTTCATCTTTCAGCACGCTGTCCAACTCAACCTTGTATTTCAGCTTGGCAAATGGGCCCTCGATACGCACAGGAACCGTCACCCCTTTCAATTTGGAAAGCGTGTCACCACCCTGACCCTCAAGTGTTGCAACAACGGTTGCCTTAACCAGATAGTTAACAGTCTGCATACCAAGATCAGCCGTGCCAGCACCATTGACTCTAAGCAATGGTGTCAGCATTTTCAGGTCACGATTATCAACAACCCCGTTCACAACTTTTGCCGTACCGGTTATGGAGCTGAAATCAGTTTTCTCCACCGCACCAGAAGGTGCAGACTGACCTTTTAATGCAGCCGATGCCTGGCGTATTTTCTGCGCAATATTTACACCTTTTACACTTCCATCAGTAAATGCAAAACTTATGTTGCCATTAAGTTGTTTCTGCATAACAGAAATAGCATTTCCACGTGTTTGTAATTTTGCTGTCAGATTCGCTGTACCGGCAATCCAGTCCATATCCAGTGCATCCTTGAATAACGGTGACGCCTGCACTCCGGTTAATTTTTCATTCATGGAAATAACAGGCTGACTACCCTGTGCATTCAGGCTGATATCTCCACGATACTTGCCTTGATACAAGTCTGCACTCGCAGGATAAACACGAATCAGACCTTTTTGGGCTGACAGTCCTATGTGTATATTTTCAGAACGCAAGTTTGCTGCCTTAAGCTTGCCAATTTTTATGTCCCCTTTAATATTTAATGCCCTGAGCATTTTCATTGGCAAATCAATCTTGTCACTTGCAGGTGCGGGCGCCTTTTTATCTTTGACGCCTTTCTTCGCTGGTGGTGGCAGATAACGATCCACATCGATCTGGTTCACGGTCAGGTTATAACGAATTGCCTGACTCGGCATCGCAATACTTAACGTACCATCCAGCTGCGTATCATCCAGCAATACATTCAGTTTATTTACTTTCATATTTGACGGGCTACCGGACACAGACAGTGCCAGCCTGGCTTTACCAAAGACAGTTGCGTCACTCACCACGGGCATTTTTATACCCAATGCATTAAATGTTTCCCTCGGTACAAAATCATTACTTTTTAATGAGGCATTGATTGAGGGGCTGCCATCTTTATGTGTCATTTTCACTGAACCACGCAACTCAAGATTAGCCAGCTTCAATAGAAATTTTTCAACCTGCATCTGTTTCTTTTCAGGGTCCATACTAAAGACACCGACAACTTTCAGTCCCCAGGTTTTATTTTGCTTTTTATCTTTTACTGCAAGGCTCAGCTTCATATCAACCGGCTTGCCTGATTCTATTTCACCTGTAACCAGATTCAGATTATCAATTTCATAATTTTTACCCTGCTGCGCATCCTTCCATGACAAGGTCATATTAATAATTT
>Ga0316206_1001004_pt1 | contig 29241 bp, 25 predicted proteins | sample 6monthpyrite_MG_FD_204942 | JGI IMG/M metagenome (GOLD analysis project Ga0316206, IMG submission 204942) | Microbial mat bacterial communities from mineral coupon in-situ incubated in ocean water Damariscotta River, Maine, United States -... | ecosystem: Environmental > Aquatic > Marine >... | reverse complement strand
TCTCGGTCTCCCGCTTTATAGAATTCACATATTTTTCTATTTGGTGAATTTGGTAAACGTCCGGCCTCTGCAAAAAAATAGGGAGGGTTGCAAATAATGAGATCGTATTGTCCACAAAAAGGAAAATCAAAATATGAACCCTGAAATATGCGGATTTTATTTTTATCTACACAGGCTTCAATATTTTGTTTTATGTGGGGGATAAATTCACCTTGCAGCTCGATGAGATCTATCTGCTTTAATTGTATAGTAGGTATTGATTTAGCTAGTTCCAGGGCAATCACACCTGAGCCAGCACCAAGATCTAAAATTTTAATGGGGCCTCTTTCAGAAAAATTGAAATGTGAAAATACCTCTTTTTGCATAAAAAGTGAATCTTCAGAAAAACTATAGAAGTCTGGTCGGGAATAAATTGAGTTGTTTTTGTACATCTTGGAATCGTTGCCCTTTTCTTATGGTTTCAAAAATTGCGCCTTCTTGCATTTTGATAATAGTGGAAGCATGCCCAGAAAGGGCCAAATTATCCTCAGTGATAATCTCACCATCAGATAATTGATTTTCATCAATAAATTTTTTCACTGAAGAAAAATCTACAATTGGGGCCTCACCCGTAATATTCAGGCTGGTGCTGGTGATAGGTCCTACGCGGGTTAATAATTCAATGATCCAAGGAAGATGCAACACCCGCACACCCATATATTGCGAGTCCTGTACAACCCAGGAAGGGGGAATTTCTTTAAACATCTTTAAAGGAATAAGTAATGTCGTCTCTAAGGTAAAAAATACGGATAGCCAAGACTGTAGAGGATCAGCAATGGGAACTAAAAATGCAAGTAATTGATCAAGATTACAAAACAATAGAGACAGCGGTTTACCCACAAGATGTTTTTTAATCTCACGCACTCTCATATGCCCTAACTGGGAATGCAGGGGGGCACCAAGACCCCATACTGTATCAGTAGGATAAATAAAAAAATTATTGTTCATATTGCAAGCCACCACAAATATTCTTCGTTTCTATCTCCCAATTGCAAAAGATTGTAAATAGCGAAGTCTGTAGCAACCCCGTTATATAGTAATTTTAAATAAAAATTCCTTTTTAATTGAAATTGCGCCTTTTTGAAACCAGGAATATTTTTCATGACAATCCTGCTCAAGACCTCATTTTGCATAAGATTGATCAAAATATACTGAAAATAATCATCCTTATTCTTTTTATTTTCAATAATCAACTTTTCAAAATATGCTTTTAATTCATCCGATAAATGACTTAATCTTTGAAAAATCCATAAAAAGTTTTCAGAATCATAATGTAAAATATTTGGGTCGAGACCTCGAGTAATATACTGATGCACTTCTAAATCATTGACACGTTTAGACAACATCATCACCCAAGCTCCTATAAATTGTCTCCCATAACTCATGGATGCTGCCATTTTCCTCATCTCAAATAATGACCACTGACTGCCCCAACCAGCTATAATATCATTCATTTTTGGCCCAGCAATAATACTCCCAAAATAATTGACAATTAACTTGGCCAACGTCTTATTCTCCAATTCTTTTAAAGTATGTTCAAAAAAATAGTATAGTGAATTTAAATAGACTGAATATTTATCATCCTTCCCCTGCCAACTTGGAGCATCAAAAATAACTTTGCGCGGATCCATATAAAGTATATTTTCAAGGCTATTATTTGCCCACGCCTGATTGCCAATTTTTAAAGCAATCAATGCCGTTACCAAATGCTTATTGAGCGAATTAGGCACTTGGGAAATTTTATCAATCTTCAATTTCATTTCATTTAAATTTATTTTTTTATCTTCTTTAAAAAACTTTATAGATTCACTAAATAGTTCATAGAGAGCAATCTTCTCTTGCTGCACTTTCTTTTTTTTCTGCCATATATTAACAACCCATTGAATTTTTTGATTAGGTATTTTTTTCGACTGCAAATATTTTTTTAATTCATTGATATTACCAGGTCTTTTTATTACTAAACCAAATATTGCCGCTCTTTCCAACGGCATCGCCATACGACAACTTGAAATGACCTGGCTTATATCACTCTCAATGCCAAGCCTAAGATTCACCAGAGCACTTAAATAAGTTTGAAAATCTTGCATCTCTGAACACTTAGATAATTTATTTTTTAAACGGGTACCGGTCCAATGAAATCCTCTAAGATCAAACTGTGAAAACACCATTCCCAATTGATTTTCTAAAGGTTCAAATATGCTTAAACTTTTTTTTTAACCAACGGAACTTCTCTAAGTTGAGCCGCTGCATTTTCTAAAAATATTGATGAAGTTTTAATTGATTTGTTTAAAAATTTAAAATAATAAAAATACAAGAAACTTATAATCAAAAACAAAAGACTCATTATTAGTATGAGTCTAAGTTTATCATTGGTTTGTTCTTCATGGCCTTTAGAACTTTTACTCTTTTCTGTGGTGACAAACGGAGTATTGCTATGACCTTCTGTTTCTTTTAGGACCTGTTTTTCTTGTTCACCTTTAGAGATAATATCATCAGGGGCCATTACCAATTCTATGTTTTTTTTATTTTTTTCTTTAGGTTCACTCGACCCTTTATTTTTATCAATGTCTGGGTATAAAAGATCTTCATTTTTTGGAATATTTATGTCGCCAATTCGCTGGGAAATATTGCTCTGTGCTTGTCCGCTTTCGCTGGCCCTTTGAATAATTTTTTTTTCCGGCGCTGCCTCGGCCAATGTATTTATTTTTTCAGTTGCAGTTGCAGTTGCAGTTGCAGTTGTTGCTGCACCAGAAAGTACATTTTCGGCCTCACTAATTGGATTAAAGCCTTGAACTTCTTCCCCAAAGATATATTTTTGAGATAAATCTTCCTCACTTAATAAGAACCAATGGCCATTACCTGAGCAAACCTCATCATTGGAATTTATCGTTTTTTTTGCGATAAATTCTTTCAACTTATCTTTTGAAATAGGTCCAAGAATTTGATTCTGTTTTGTTCTAATGAGCCAATTTTTTTTCATAATGCTAAGATTTTAACATAAAATACTAGCTTTTTATGCAATTGATGCCCAAGAATTAATAATAAATTCTTGGAATGCGAGAACCTAATTGGCAAAGAACCTCGTAGGGAATAGTGTTAACTTGATCACAAAATTCTAAAAATTCACTTTGCGAATGCCCCCACAAAATTATTTTTTCTCCTACGGCAAAGGATTTCTGCTCACCCGAGATTAAGTAATGCGCCATATCCATACTAATTCTGCCAACTATCTTTCCTTTTAAATTCGCCTTTCCGAGTACTGCCCCCCGGTACCTAGTGGCAAAACCATCACCATAACCGATAGAGAGAATAAGTATGGTACCGGCCGCGGGACAGGGTGTGGCGCCATAACCCAAAGGGTCACCTTTTTTAACTAAAAATGATTTCAACACCGTTGTTTCCAGCCGCGCTATATTTTTTCCATTCCAACATGTGCGTGCTCTCATTTGTGCTGTCAATGCACTAGGCCCATACAATATCAAACCCGGTCGAATATGTGACTCATCCAATGCAAATTTTTGTTCAATGGCGCCTGAGTTCGCCATTGAGGTTTTATGCAGCTTAAAATTATTATTGATAAACATCTTTTTTATTTGCAAAAATTGGTCATATTGATTTTGATTTTTCTTAATTTTTTGCACGGATTGAGAAGCACAGGCAAAATGAGACATTAAGTGATTTATTTCCGGCCTCTGCTTATTTTTCAATATTTTCATGACTTCATCTATATCTTCGACTGCAATTCCAAGCCGATTCATACCTGTATTGATTTTTAAATTAAGTGGAAAATATTTAAAATCTTCATTGGCCAAGAAGATTTTAAGGTCTTCCATAGAAGAGATGACGGGAAAGATATTCTTTTCCAGGTAATAAGCATGAAATTTAGCATCGTATAAACCTGTTTCTGAAAAGACATACAAACTAAATTGATAACCTATTAAAGTACTGCGAAGTTTTAAAGCCTCTGCCAATGTAGCACATCCAAATTCATCACATAAATTATTTTCCAGACAGTACTGCACGATCTGCTGCATACCATGACCATAACCATCAGATTTTACCATAAATAAAATTTCGTTTTGCGGACAAAGCAATCTAAGTTTTTTGAAATTATCCGCCAATAATGATAAGTCAACAATCAATCGCGTACCAAACCTCATAGATCTGGGCCAGTTTCTTTTCTTAGAGATTTAAACTTTTTAGGAGACAAATAATTGTCATCCTCACTATCAAAATTTTCTATGGCCGATTTATAGAGGATAGCTTCAGGTGCATCTAAAAGTATTTGACTCTCCATAAAATTTAAATAGGCACGAGGAGACAAGGGCACCATTTCTATTTTTGGTCGAATTGCTGCTGTTAATGCAATATCCGTATTTTCGAAATATTTCCAATAAGAGAATTGCGAGGTAAATTGCTTAATGAAGTCAAAAAGCTGAGCGGAGAATTCTTTTCCCGCCATTATATTTATATTTTCCACACCATAGCTGATGGTTTTGAAATTAATTTTTGCCTGGGCCTCCAAACGATTAACAAAATCTTCAAAGAAATTTTGCCAATAAAATCGCACTCCCTTTCCTCTCCGAATAAAAGAAACTAAGGCCGCCAAATCAATATTAATCAGCATAATATTGCCGCGCTCCCGCGCCTCTAAAACTTCATTATGATTTTCGGGTATCATCTTTTGCTCGGTTAAGAGCTGACCATAAAACTGTCGATCTAACTCGCTTAAGAGCTCCCAAGGAGATAAGTATTTGTCTTTGCGAGAAATTATTTTCTTAAAACGCAGTTGCAGCGAGGAATAATAACCCGATAAAAAAGTCTCCAGCCCATCCCAATCAAAACAATTTAAAACATCGAGGCTGCTCGGTTTAATCATAATAATCTTTTCAGGCAATTGCCGACCACCCTTAATATAAAGTGAAACAAGTTCAGTTCCCATCAACTCGATACAAACCTGCTGTGCCATTTCCTGGGCAAAAGGCGCCACTCCGTCAGCACAAGTTTCCCCCAACCACAAACTAGGAATATTGATAAATTTCTTCCCACCCAGCATAGGTGTCATTAATTTCTGACCGGCCTGGTTAAGTTCTAGGTAGGTGAATTTCTCAACCTCCGGTAGCACATTCAAAACGCTTCTCAGAGCGGAGAAAAAATCACTATCCAACCCCATATCACTGAATTGCTGGATAATCCCCTGCAAGCGATCTTGAAAATACAGTTCTTGCTTGCCTACCTCAAAGGCGGTCAGCAATTTAGTCACCTGCCCCTCGAGAGTTTTATTCCTTATATTGGCAATATCTAGGCCGCGCGCATCTGCCAACATCCGATTGACCCGAATAACCAAGGCCTGCAATTGATTTTTCAAGCTCCACTCTTTTTTGATCAGGCCCAAATGGAAAATATTATAAGTTGAAATCAAAAGCGGCTCAGTTTCTTTACTAAAAAAAAAGGCCAAAGGTATTTTCTCAGACTTTACAAAGGGATGATTTTTGAGCAATCGATCCCCTTCACTCATTTTTTTGACATCGACAATACTCAAGGTAGGCTTTCTATCAAGTATACCATACCAAAAAGTTTTCAGGGATTCGTAAAAAAAAGGCATCACCCCCATCCCCTTAAAAACCTCGCTCACCGCTTTGGCATCGCGAATATCATCGAGCAGTAAAGCGACAGTAATTTCATTTTGCTTTTTCATAAGCCCCTCTCATCCTGGAAATAGGCATGGCCCACCTAGAATTATGAACCATTTCTCTAAAGATCGTCTAAAGTATTTTACCTGGCGGCAAATACGCCAGTAAATCGGCCAATTGGGAAATGCCATTTTGTTGATCAATTCCCAGCTTAAGATGCGCCTGTGAATAGAACTCACACCGCGCAGCATACAAAACTGCCAACTCTTTTTTTGACTTTACTGCAAGTGGCCGTACTTTATCCCCGGTAATTCTCTGCCAACATATATTAAATGGTGTATCCAACCATACCAATAGATGCTCTGGCCTGCCCCTAATGAGCGCTAAAGTCCTTTGATTAAGCGCACCACCACCCAAGGCAAGTACCGACGTTGCAAGATCTCGAGTGCAAAAAAGCTCCAATTCCAACCCTTCTAAGTGGCGAAAACGTGGCCAACCTATGGCCGCAATATACTCCCCAAGATGAGCATACCCTGCAGCATATTTAGCGAAAATAACTTCGTCTAAATCATAGGATTCTGCCAATTGTAAGTGGCCAGAAAACGTCGATTTACCCGCTCCCATAAAACCACAAATAAATATTTTTAATTCGCTCATTGAGACCTCATAATCTCCGTACTTCATACTATATCATCCAAAAATATCGTCCAATAGGCGATTTTTTCCCGGTAAATTCCTCGCGCAAAAAATAACGTCAATAAAGTGCAATTTTAGCACGAATGAGTTAAAAAATGGGCATGAACACAGACGTACCCTCTCCTACAATAAAGCTCTTACCAGAACACTTGATTGACCAGATAAAGGCCGGTGAAGTTATTGAGCGCCCCGCCTCTCTACTCAAAGAACTTTTGGAAAATGCCATTGATGCTAACGCAGAAAATATTCATATTCAAATAAGAGAGAATGGGCTGGAACTTATTGCTATAGAAGATGACGGAGATGGCATGAGTTTTGACGATCTCCCTTATGCCTTCTGCCGACACGCAACTTCTAAAATCGACAAATTTGAAGATATCTATGCTCTGCATAGTTATGGTTTTAGAGGTGAAGCGTTGGCCAGTGTTGCCAGTAGCTCCAGGGTGACTTGTACCTCGCGACCGCTTAACGGTGCCGCCGGAAAAATTACCATTCATGGCGGTAAAGAGATCTCTCACGACCTCTTAACTTCACCTCATTATGGTACTTCGTTTTTTATCAAAGACTTGTTTTACAATACACCGGCCAGATTTAAATTTATTAAATCGAAAATTTCAGAAAAAAATGCCTTAAAAAAAATCCTTTTCTCTTTTATTATTACTCAACCCACCATAAATTTTTCAGTAAAATGGGACGATCAAGAAAAAATCTTTTTTTCTGCACTTAAAAAAGGTGAAGACTTAAGAAAAAGATTTATCCAATTACTCGCAAAAAAATGGCGGGTTGACGATTTTCATATACTTTCAGCAGAGTACGATGGTTATAAATTAACTGCACTCTGGTGCAAAGAGGGCAGCAAAGGAAATAGTGGGAAACAGCAGTTCTTATTCGCCAATGAACGACTCTTTAATGATCTTTCTCTACATCGCTCTGTCGTTAGAGGCTTAGAAAAATTTTGGGGGGTTGGTTTAACTGGCCACTATATCTTTTCCCTCCAAGTGCCGGCAGCACAACTTGATGTCAATGTTCATCCCAATAAAACCCATGTTAAATTTTTCGCTCCAAATATCATCTATTCACTGATCTCGGGAAGCATTGATAAATTCTACAACGATCTAGACAAATCACTTTTGCCTACCACCATCCCGCACGAGAATACTCATCCTCCCTCGTGTACCAATGCAAAGAATGATGCAAATAACCCAGATCTTGGCGCCAAGCCAGGTCAAGATCAACGGCCAGGCCAAGAGGGAGAGCATGGGGGCCACACCAATAATATTTTTTCACCACAGGAGAACAACTCATCAAACAAATATTTCGAATTCTCTATAAATCCATTTGAAAATATTTTTATGGGTAAAATTAAAACTTGCCCAGAATATTTACTAGTTCTTAAAAAAGATCAATTTCTCAATTATTTTATGACCTTTCATTATGCTAATTTTACCAAACACCCAGACCAAGATCCGCCCATTACGCCGTTGCTGATTTGTGAAAGCTTTCATGCATCTCTCACCTCTTGGCAATCTGATTTCCTGGTCACCATAGGTTTTGAATTTGACCCTCTTAACGAACAAACACTTATGCTCAGAACGATTCCTAATTTTATCGGCCAATTGCCCACAAAACAATTCGCCTCCGTGATGCTCGCAGCAATTCGCGAAATAAAGATCTCTCCTCAGCGCTTAAACCTAAACATTTTTCTAGAACAGCTGGCGACTATGAATTATTGGAAAGATATGCCTCTCTTTTCTTTTCATTATGCTGAAATGCTAGAAAGTATAGACTTTACCTGCGCTCGAGATTATCCATTTCTTACGAAACTTTCTGAAGAAAACTTTTAAATGAAAACAAAACCTGTCATCATAATTTCTGGAGCAACCGCCAGCGGAAAAACCAGCTGTAGTTTAAAAGTTGCCACATTCCTAAAACAGCAACAACCAAGAGATGTCGAGATCGTTAATTTTGATTCACTTTTATTTTATAAAGAATTAAATATTGGTAACGCCAAACCGACGATACAAGAACTCTCTCTCATACCTCATCATATGATCAATATTTGTTCCGCTAAACACCCCATCAATGCCTGCGATTATATTGAACGGGCCAAACCCTTGATAGACAAACTCCATCGGGAAAGCAAGATTGTTATCTTAGTGGGAGGCAGTGGATTTTATTTACGCGCTTTAGTCAAAGGAATGTACGCAGGGGTTGCCACTCCTGCGGAGATAAAAATGCAAGTGGCCGAACTCTATCGCCTTCATGGTATAGGCCCTCTGCGAGAAATTCTCAAATCAAGTGACCCGGAATCCTTACACCAACTCCATGAGAACGATCATTATCGCATCAGAAGAGCGGTGGAATTCTTCATCGCCACAGGGGGAAAAATCTCGCAGCAAAAATTAAAACAGGATCAACTGGACCCCTATAATTTATTGCGAGACCGACATACCGATTGGCAGCTTTTCCATTGTTATTTGGATATTGAAAAACCTCAACATTTGCAAATCATTGAGCAGAGAACCGATAAAATGCTAGCGCAAGGTTTAGTGGAAGAAGTACAAAATCTTTTACGGCAAGGTTTTGATGGCAGTGAAAAACCAATCAATTCTATTGGTTATAAAGAAACCTTAAATTACCTCAAGGGAGCTTATACCTCGCGCCAGGTTTTGGCGGAAAGAATTGTTATTTCTACTCGCCAACTAGCAAAATCACAGAGAACTTTTTTCAAAAAAATAACTCCGCAGCAACAATTTAACCCCTTAATGGACGAAAAAATTATCTTGCAGAATATTCTTGCATTTCTTGAGGAATAGAGTCAGTTTAGTTTTTACTATTATACCTTGTGATGAATTATTTCCTACGTTTGCCCAATCGGCGACCGAATAGTTTCATAGAGGGGTTTATACAATGTCACGTAACAAAAAACTAAAAATTGTCATCATCTCGGATGGTACCGGTGAAACTGCAACCGCCATCTCTCGCGCAACAATGGCACAATTCAAAGGTAAAGATGTCTATTTCACGCGCTATAAAAACATCCGCAGCACTGAGCAAATCGATTCCATTCTGACGGAAGCTGCCATCCACCACGATCTGGTTATTCACACTATTGTTTCACCGGAGTTGAGAAAATATATTAGTGACGTCTCTCGTACTAAGCATGTCCGATCACTCGATCTTATCGGCCCAGCGCTAACCGCGTTTTCTAATTATTTTGAACAAGAGCCTAGCCTTGAGCCAGGCGCTCTGCATCAGGTCAATGAAGAATACTTCAAACGAGTGGCGGCCATGGAATTCACTCTCAATCACGATGATGGACGAAATTTAGAGTCACTTCATTTGGCCGATGTTATTTTGGTGGGTATTTCAAGAACATCAAAAACCCCCCTCTCAGTATATCTTTCCCAGCATGGAATTAAAGTTGTCAATATCCCATTAATTCAAAACAGCACCCTGCCACCGGAGTTATTTGAAATTGATCAAAGAAAAATTTTCGGCTTGACCATCGACCCGGAAGCGCTGAGCGAAATACGCAAAAAAAGATTGTCTCGTTTGGGGGCAGAAGAAATAACTGGTAATTACGCCGATGGTTCCAAAGTATTAGATGAATTAGAATGGGCCAATCAATTGTTTAAAGAAAATAAGCGCTGGCCTATTTTTAATGTTACAAATAAAGCATTAGAAGAAACCGCCGCCGAAATACTTAAACTATTAAATATGCGCAATAACAATAGGTTTAAACAAAATAAGTAAAATGGATATTTTTAAATTTTTCACAGACATAACTCTCGATTTTTCCAATGCACAGGGACTCATCATTTTTAGTGAAGATGGTAAAAGAATTGGCGTGCTGAATGATTTTTTTGTAGATTACGATGAAATCTATCCTCCAGTTATGGCGATTCAGTACAAAAGAAATAAACAACTCTTTTATGTGGACTGGGAAGAGATTAAGTATTTTTCACATAAAAAAGTTACTCTCAAAAATGATTTTCATGAAGGCAGAAGCCGAACTTTTCCAAAAGTACGCAAAGAAAAAATGATCACCAGTCTTTTGGCCTCGCAATATAATAATAAAACAATAGAGTATCCAGCTATTGGCAAAGTTATATTAGATCGACAGATTGTGGATACTGCGGGGAAAAAAGTTGTCAGAGTCAATGATATTCAATTTATAAAAACAGGCCATTGCTTAAGGGTCACCCACGCGGCAGTTGGTATCCGCAGCATGATGCGCAGACTAGGGTTTGAAAAAATAATAGATGGTAGTATAAAATTATTTAGACCTAAAGCACATTATCTCACCAATGACCGAGTCATCAACTGGAGATATGTTCACGTCATTCCAGATCGATCGGTACAAGAAAATGTTCAATTAAGCTTAACCAGTAATGATTTAAAAAATATTCACCCTGCAGACCTGGCAGATATTTTAGAAGATTTAGATTCCCATGGTCGCGGTCAAATTTTTCACAATTTAGACCCCGCAAAGGCGGCACTTACTTTAAGCGAAATTGAAGAAGAGATGCAAGCTTCATTAATCCAACATGAGTCTTCTCACGATATTGCCAAAATAATTGAAAATATGGGTACTGATGAAGCCGCTGACGTTTTAAATGACTTTAGCGATGATCGCAAAGAAGAAATACTTTCAAATATTCAAGACAATGAAATTCAAGAAGAAATTATCGATCTCTTAGCACACGCTGAAGATAGCGCCGGTGGACTTATGTCCTCTGAAGTTTTTGAAGTTCCTGCCGAATTAAAGAAAAATGAAATTTTACAATACATTCAAGATGAATATACTGAACTTGAGTCCATATACGATATTTATATTATCGATAAAGGTGAGAAATTAATTGGCACTTGCTCTTTAGCAAAATTATTGATTCACAAAGAAGATGTTATAATTGGCGACATAATGGAATCCACAGATCTTAAATCCTTATCCCCTACCGATCATTGGAAAACTGTTGCCACCTATATGAGTAAGTATAACCTCATTAACGTACCCATCGTTACCACTGAAAATAAATTACTGGGGATAGTCTCTGTTGACGACATTCTACCTTGGCTGCTGAAAGAAAAACAATAAAGTAAATTGAGGAGAAAATATAAAAACCGAAGGAAAAAAACAAACTAAACATCAATTCTTGCAAAAGATCATGGTTTTATTGGGAATTATCGGCCCCGGGCTGATAACCGCCAATATTGATAACGATGCAGGCGGCATCGCCACCTATTCTCTGGCAGGGGCCTCCACCGGTTATCGGCTCCTGTGGATTTTATTTCCGGTTACCGTCGCGCTTATTATGGTGCAGGAAATGTCAGCGCGTATGGGAATCGTTTCGGGCAAAGGATTGGCCGACCTTATTCGCGAAAAATTTGGGCTTAAATTAACTTTCTACACACTTTTCTTTTTGATCTTCGCCGACCTCGGAAATACCATGGCCGAATTCGCTGGGATTGCTTCCGCCGGAGAAATTTTTAATATCAGTAAATACGTCAGCGTTCCAATTTGTGCAGTTTTAGTTTGGCTGCTGATTTTAAAAGGCGATTATAAAATAGTGGAAAGGGTCTTTTTAGCGGGCTGCTGCGTTTTTCTATCTTATATAGTTTCAGGCCTTATCATTAATCCCTCTTGGGGAGAAATCGCCGAGGCCATTTTTATCCCGAATATAAATGCCGTTAATATTCAAGATATGCCCATTATTGTCGGCCTCATTGGCACCTCAATCACCCCTTGGATGCAATTTTATATTCAATCGGCAGTGGTTGAAAAAGGGATTACGGCAAAACACCTCTGGCATTCTAAAATTGATGTCATCGTTGGCTGCCTCTTTATGTTTTTAGTGACCCTCTTTATCATCGTCTGCTGTGCTGCCACTATCTACCCATCGGGGATCACTATTACAGACGCTAAAGACGCCGCTCTCGCCCTTAAACCATTGGCCGGCCCCTACTCATCTATTCTTTTTGGCATCGGCCTATTTAACGCTTCTTTTTTCGCCGCAGCTCTCTTACCGCTAGCGACTAGCTACTACGTCTGCGAGGGGATGGGCTGGGAATCCGGCGTGGATAAAACATTTAAAGAGGCACCCAATTTCTTTTCCATCTTCACCGCACTCATTCTCTTTGGCGCCGTCATTGTCCTCATTCCCAATATCAATCTCTTTGGCATTCTCATTTGGTCACAAGTCATCAACGGAATTCTCATTCCCATCATTCTCATTTTCATTATCAACCTCTGTAATGACCCCGACATCATGGGAGAATACACCAATAGCGCATTTTATAATCTTGTCTGCTACGGTATCGTCATGCTTATGATCAGCGTCAACGCCGCCCTGATTTATTACGAATTTTCTAAGTAGAATTTTTTTATTTTTTGTATTTGATATTGATGTCACAAAAATCTTTTATATCATTCTCGTTTTTAATAGTTATCAAAAGTTTACGTTTAAAATCTTGGCCATCCATCTTGTACTCTAACATAATTTCTTTTCCCACTGGCAAGACTATCCCACGGTTTCCTGCAGTAGGAACTCTCTCTATTCTATCTTCACCATTTAAAGTAAAATAAAGTGTTCCTTGTTTACAATTTGGATCGGCGGCGTTTTTAAGAAAACCATGCCCCGCCCGAGGCATATTAGGTATTGAAAGATTTATAGGAGATGCCACCCTTAAAATTATTTTTTTTACAAAAGTTTCTCGACCTGGGGATTCGATGCGAAGATAATATTCTCCGGCCTCAGCATGGATTTCTCCCAAGACTGATACTTTCACTCTTTTTCCGTTTAAGAAAACGCGATGACTTCTTCTTTGATGGCCATTAAGTGAAATGACGCCCATTTTATTTGGTATTTTTTTTTGCACCTTTGGTGGGGTCCCTTTTTTGCTTGAAGAGGGAACCCTTTTGGTCTTGTCTAAAATAATGTCACCAAATTTTTCATACCCAAAATAGACAGCAAAAAGAACAAGAATTGCCACCACCATTTTATTGACAGGTCCTTCCCCCTTGCTCCTTTTCTTTTCCTGCTCAGTTCTGGAACGAGTTCTGGTATGCTCGGGAAGTGCTTCAAACGCGGTACGAGTTTTTCTCTCTCCTAAATTAAGATTTTTCGCACGGGTAGCATTAAGACCTAACTTTTTCTTATGACTAATATGCCCTGAAAGGCCTAAATCTTTCATCGGCTGAGGAGCCGCTTTATCACGGCGCGACGTCCTTGCTGCATTTTGTTCTTCAATTTTCTCTTCTGCAAAACCAAAATCTAATATTTGATTCTCTTGGACATTTTTTTTCTCTACACGCTCTTTTCCTGGTGCTCGACCTTCCTCAGTTTCTAATTTTGCTGCTTTGAGATATTCTGAAATATCCATCTTTCCATATTCAAACATTTTTTCTTGATCAGATTTGATGTCTTCAGAAAAAAGTTCTTTGGCAAAATACCCTAAATCAGAAACATTAAATTCTTCATAATTTTTGTAGAGAAATTTAACTAAGGCGCGATTCAATTGATCCATATTTTCATAACGATTATTTCGATCCCGAGACAAGGCCTTTAAAACAATGGCATCTAATTCCTCTGGGACATTTGGATTAATTGAAGAGGGGGCAGGAATACGACAATCTTGAATCATTTTTAAGATTGCCAAATCATTTTTAGCATCAAATAATTTGCGACTACATAATAATTCCCAAAGGGTTATACCCACTGCAAATTGGTCGTAGCGATGATCTAATTTTTTCCCCTCTATATACTCGGGTGCGATATAGGAAAGCTTGCCCTTGATCGTCCCCACTTTTGTCGCATCTTGATTAGTTTCAGCTTTAGCAATACCAAAATCGATGACCTTTACCGCACCATCATAGGTCAACATAATATTATGTGGAGAAATATCTCGATGAATAATATTCGTCTTCTTGCCAGTCATCTTATCAACATAATGATGAGCATAATTGAGCCCTTGGCAAACCTGAGTGATAATATGCACAGATATATCTACGGGAAAAACAAATTTTCTCTTTTTTAATTTATCTAGATATTCTTTGAGATTTTTCCCATCACAATACTCCATCGCAACGTAGAGCTTATTTTCATTAAGGCCATAATCATATGTTTGTACGATATTTGGATGAATCAAACCAAAAGTAACTTTAATTTCATTCATAAACATAATTTTAAAACTTTCATCCTCACTGTATTGAGCTTGAATCATCTTAATGGCGACAATACGATCGGCCTCTTCCCCGAGATACCTGGCGCGGCATATTTTCGCCATACCACCATCCACCAAATGATCCAGCAGCAAGTACTTGCCGAAGCGCTTCAATATCGATTCTTTAATCTTGGCCATGATGTCCCATAAAAACAAACCCTCAATGAACTCTTCGACCAATACCTTGAAATTCTGAAGTAATGAAGGAAATGAATCAGTTTAATTTATATGAAATCAAAGGCTTACCTCTTTCGTTCTCGCTGAATATTTGTTTGGCATACCTTGCATCATCAGTGATTCCTCAAAAACTATCTAAATAGGGAACTTAATCCTTAAAAACTGGATAAATCCGGAGTATAATAAAGATATTCTCATCCAAGGGACAATTTTAAATGGAATACTATAAACGCCTTCTTAAAATACAATTACCTCATAAACAATCCGCATTTTTATGGGGTGCCAGAAAAACAGGGAAATCAACCTTCCTCACTCATCACTTTTCCACATCGGCGTCTTTTGATTTATTAGACACTAATCTTTTTCTCTCATACTCCAAAAGGCCCTCTCTATTCAGAGAACATGTTCTCTCCCTCTCTGAAAAACAGTTACTTCTCCCTATCATTATTGACGAGGCCCAAAAAATCCCCCTGCTCTTTGACGAAGTCCACTTTCTCATAGAAAAATATGACCTCAGCTTTATTCTTTGCGGATCGAGTGCTAGAAAATTAAAACGAGGTCAGGCCAATTTACTAGGAGGCAGAGCGTGGAGGTATGAAATGCTCCCTCTTTGTTACTTAGAAGTACCAAATTTTGACCTTATCAAGGCCCTCAACACCGGGCTCATTCCATCCCATTATTTGGGCCCAGATCCTAAGAGATCCTTAGAGGCCTATATTTCAAACTACCTTAATGAAGAAATAAAAGCAGAAGGATTAACACGTAATATTTCGGCCTTTGCTCAATTTTTAGAGGCCGTAGGATTCACCAACGCCGAACTCGTTAACTATACAAATATTGCCCGGGAATGCGGCATTGACGCCAAAACCGTCAAGGCCTACTTTCAAATTTTAGAAGATACCCATCTAGGGTATTTTTTAGAACCTTATATTAAACATAGATCAAGGCAAATTATAAGCTCAACTCCGAAATTTTACTTGTTTGACATTGGTGTTGGTACTGCACTTTCCGAGAACCATTTTTCTTCTATTAAAGGTAGCGCCGCCGGAAAAGCATTTGAACATTTTATATTTTTGGAATTAAAAGCCTTTCAATCATATATGAATGTAAATTTTACTATTAATTATTGGAAAACTAAAACCGGAATCGAGGTTGATTTTATTCTTTCAACGAAAGAAAAAATAATAGCAATAGAAGTCAAAATTAAATCGAGTATTGCAAGAAAAGATTTTCAAGGACTCCTGCGCTTTGGTGAATCCCATCATGCTGCTGAATATATCATAGTCTGCCTCGAAGAAAGGCCCCGGCATATCGAAATTTCCAGTGACATAACTATTAAAATCATCCATTGGGAAACCTTTATTAAAAACCTCTGGAATGCTCAATATTTCTCATAAGTTTTCCTTCAGAAATATCATTAGTAATTAAGAGATTGATTCCATCAAAGGTGAATATTGGGTGGTCAGCTCCCCCATCAAATCTGCAACAGAAATGATTTCCGTCAGCTCACCCGCTCTAGCACCAACGGTATACAATTCCTTTTCCGGTGAATCAACCTGAGAGGATGAAAGTAGGCCATTGCAGATACAAAAACTTTCAGTGCCAATCTTTGCATCACATTCCCCTTTGACAAGAACATAACCCTTATCGCATTTAGGCGCTCGTTCCCGCTTAATCGCTTGCTGATAGAATGGTGATGATTTAATAACTCTAAAAAGTAGCCCGCAAGGGGATCCCGGGCCCTCCGCTAATTCTATGTCATCAGAGGTGCAACTGACCAAGCGCTTTTTGTATTCGGCACTGGCCCCCGACTCGAATGTTGCCAGAAAACGAGTGCCCATTTGCACGGCAGCACAACCCAGATCTAAATACTTTTGAATATCCTTATTTTCATGAATTCCTCCCGCCGCGACGACGGGAATATTATACTCTTTCGCTAACTCCAAAACCTCAGCAACTAGATTTTCCAATTTATTTTTTTCATCATTGGCCTCAGCTCTTGTGGTCCAACCGATATGCCCTCCCGCTAAAGGGCCCTCCACAACGACGGCATCGGGGAGACGGTTATATTTACTCCATTTTCTGATAATAATTTTTAAAGCACGAGCAGAAGAAACGATGGGCACCAGGGCAACTTCATCCTTCCTCGCATGTGTTTCTACGATAGCAGGTAATCTGACTGGTAAACCTGCACCACTTATAATAACATCGACTCCTCCATCCATTGATCCCAAAACAGAAGCCTCATACTGATTAATGGTGGCCACCATAATATTCATACCGATAGGCGCACCATCGCTAATCAATTTTGCGTCCTGCACTTCTCTAGCAGTGGCCTCCCTCGCTTTAAACTTTTTTCCTAATCGTGCGCTCACCACTCTATCCAGTGCTGCACTGGAAATAATGCCAAGTCCACCGTGCTTACTAACAGTCCCAGCAAGTAAATGGTTGGCATAGCCAATGCCCATGCCTCCTTGAATAATGGGAATGGGAATAGTACAATTGCGAAAAGTAAATGCTGGTAATGTCATATTTTATTCCTTTTGATCATTTGATAAATAGTCCAAGATATGCAAGGCATCTGTTAGCCGAATATCAAGGGAAGTATAGTCTATGAAACTCAGCAGGTGATAAAAATTCCAGAGCTTTTACAATTATTTTACAAAGCTGAGCGCAAATTCTCAAAGAGTTTGCAGCCATTGATAAATATCTTTAGAAATTTTTTGCGCGATATTTACATTAAAAAGGTTGGTAGATAAATAGTGGTTTAATCTTTTATTATGTGCAGGAATTCCCTTAAAAAAAAGCTCTGCCCTTTGCAGATTTTTCTTATTGTCACGACGAGACAAAAGAAAAAAGATTGGCCTATCTAAAAAGTAATGACTGGCCTTTAAATAGGCATTAAATCTTTCCAATTCAACCAAAACTTTTAATGGAATGGATTTTAAAATTAATGGGTCGCTGGCCGGCAGATGCGTTTGTTCATCAATTCCGAGAAGAAATTGATTAAATTCGTGCAATGGCAGACGAATATTTTTAACATTATTAGGAAATTTTTTATAGAGAAACTTTGCCCAATGAGGCAGGTCAAAGCCGTAGGTAAACTTTGGATTTATGATGATGCATCCTCGCAAACTTTGTTTTAAAACTCTCTCTTGCTTTTGCAAATACCCTAGGATTAAGCTAGCACCAACACCATCTCCAATAACTATAATATCATCGTCGATATGCATTTCTTTATTTAAGATAATATCCAAATGAGTAATAATATCGTTGAATTCTCCCAGTTGTCCCCGTGTTCCAGAACTCAATCCATGGCCTAAAAAATCCACTGACAAAAAACTAAAATCATTCTCCAATTCAATTAAATTTTTTATTAAATGATCAAAGAATTCATGATGTGAATTGATATCGTGTAAACAAATAATACGCGTCGTTTTTTTTGTTTTTATTTTTGGCAAATTAATTTGATAATAATAAACAGAGCTGCTGCGTTCTAATGGTTGACATTTTTCAACTATCTCCCTATTTTCCATTTAAAGATCGCTTAAGTAAGATTCGATCGCCGCAACCGCTTCTTTGCTCAAGTCCAAAAACCTTAGAGAAAAACCTAATTGACCATCGAGCATGCGCACTATTTTTCCGCCTGCGACAAAACAATACTCTGAATTATCTGGATGAACATTTAACGAAACTTTCGCGCCTAATTGAGCTGGATAATCAGCCACTAAAACTTGCATCCCACCAATAGAGATATCTCGGCACACCCCTTCGTAAACATCTTCGGAGTCGTGAAAAAAAAGACGAGTTATAAAGGGTTTGCGAATATTATTTCTCCTCTCCTCTTCTCCTATGACAGGAGGACTCTCTTGAAATGTTTTTTCATAAACGGGAAGATCGGCTAAATAGGCCCAATTATCCATGCCCGGTACATAGATTAAAGTTTTACCATTGATCCTCTTTTCTACATAAAGTTTTTTTAAAGTATCAATACTATAAGGACCATATTCAGCGCCCTCTTGTAAACCGCGATCAAAGCCTATCTTGACGGTAAATATTTTATCTTCAGATGACAAATTATCCCAGTGGATCTCTCGCTTAACACTCTCAACAGGAGGTTCGTCCATAAGAGGGGGGGCCATTTCTGGCATTTCGCTTTCCTCAGAAAGTTTTGTATATTTTTGTAGTTCATTAATATCCCCGAGCTTAAGCCAACTCTCGTAACCTTTTTTCCAAATATAGCTAGACTCATTTAACGCCCCAGTTGAAATTAATTTTTCTAAGGCGTATTCATCGATCGGCCCGACCCGATCATTGCCCTCTACATAATACCAACTCGTTGCCATATATCACTCCTATTTTTAATCTTCTCTCTATTATAACCTACTGAAATTGTTGCTGGACATAGGAAAAAAGATCCATCTGACGAATTTACCAAAAGATTCAAGTCAGGTCGTAAAAAGATCGCGTCATTACAAACGGGATTTTTTTAAATAGAGTGCAGCAAAAATACCTGCAATGGGTTTTTTCAATTGATAGAGGCTTATTTATGGGGAACTTCCAATGACGCTACTTACAATCATCTTAACTTCCTTTTTTACTCTTGTACTCAACGCTGGGGAACTCTCCCAGATCAAATCGCTAAAATTTTACGATAAGGGACTACCGGCAAAAAGCGTTCTCCTCTACCTAGAAAAATCGAATCAGCATACCGCCAAGATTTTTCAGCAATTTGTCTCACAGATCAATCGCAAAAATGAAACTCAGATCCAGACAATTTTTTACGGCGACAAAAATTCCCAAGAAATTGCCGACAAACATAATTTACAATTTATCCCATTACAGGGCCAAAAATGGGGCCAAGACTTTGGCGAAATTTTACAGGCCGAGTTCCATACTGGAGACCCATCGCCGCTCATTTTCAATACCAACCAACATAAAGAGGTCAACCCTTTTGTCAATAAACTCAAAGATTTTTTACACTTGCCCACTCTTAATCTCAAAGGAAAATCAAATGCTGGTAATTATGGCGGCAATATCGAAGTAGACTATTTCAATAATCTTTTTATTGGTAATTCTGCAGGGCCAAAAGTCTTTGAAATTTTTTCGAAGCTGGGCCAACAACAAAGCCTCACAACGCTGGAAAGCAGTTGGTTACACGTCGGCCACCTAGATGAATATATCAGTTTTATTAAAACCAATGCTCACTCATGTGGCCAAGTCATTGCCATCCCCTCTGCCAAGAAGGCCTTGGCCATATTAAAAAATCACCCGCTTGAGGAGATCGAATTGCTACGCAATGAACCCTATGATCCTTTCAATATTTACTATAAAAATAAAATTGATGGCATGACCAGATTATTCATTAATATCTACCGCGCCTTAAACGATCTGGGCGCTGTTTCAGAAAATATTGTGGATCAATCACTTTATTCAATTGCGAAAACAAAAATAAAAGAATTTCTCCTGGTCGATGAAATCATAGCAAGAAATATTCGCAAAATTAAAAATCTGTATCTGCAAGAAAACAAAATTTGCCCCGAACCACCCATTATTGAAATCCCCAACCTCTATGTTTGCGGAACTAGTGACAGCTCTCATTACCCAGGACAATTAAATAATTGCCGATCATTCCTACCGAATGCCATCAATATGACTGTGTTAGACACCTCGGTGATTATACCCCACCCACTCTTTATGCCATTTAAGGAGGAGATAACCGAGCTTTTCGCTGGTTTTGCTATCGACCCCTATTTTTTGCCGGCGATGTATTATCATGTCACAGATGCTGGAATCCATTGTGGAACCTATGTTTTAAGAGACCGTTTCAATTGGGACTAAAAACTTAAGATTTAATCCTCTTTGTCCGAAAAGTTAGCTGAGTTGACGAGTAAAATAAGGGAACTCAGATGGCACGACAAATTAATTGGAAATTCTCACTGACCTTTTTGCTATGGACGCTATCCCTCCTAGTGAGTTCCTGTGGGAAAGAAGAGTTTAAAACTAATCCCAACAAAGAAAACCCTCCCTTAGGAACGAAACCGGTTACAGCAAGCTCTCAATTATGTTCAGATTTCACTCCAGTCAAACCACCCGTTGATTTTTTATTTTTATGGGACAATTCTGCCAGTCAATACTTTGTTACCCCCGAGGCGAAATTGGCCCTCAATAATACCATTAATCTCATCTCTAAAAGGTTTGATTATAGAGTGCTCATGGCACCTTTATTAGTCGAGGATTATTCTCTTGCCAAGGTCAATGACGAAGTCCATCTTATTGCAGAAAACCTTTCTGGTATCTCACAGTCTATGCAGGCAAAAGTAAAAGCGCAGAGTGAGGCGATCCATTTATTAAACTTTACTCCCAGGGGAGGGAGTCGGGAAAGAGGTCTCTCCCGCGCCTATAATCTTCTCTCCCAAAATATTGGCACCGGAGTTTTTAGAAAAAATGCGTATACAATTATTGTTTTAATGTCTAACGGTAATGAAAACTCCTATATTCCAGAAGGCCATGCGGACAACGGTGGAGCAACTTATTTCACTCAATTAAAAGCTAATTATCTGCATTTGCGAGATACGAATTTGCAGGCGCTACAAATGCGTTTTATATCCGTGGTGGCTCACTCCGCTTGCGTTAACGGCTTTAAGCAAGGTTATCATTACACCAATATGTCTCGTGAACTTTATGCCACGGCCTACCCCAATGGAAAACCAAGCCCAATAGATCAAGCAGAGAATTTAACTCCCGATAGCTACGATATATGCAGCAATAGTTTTTCCCGAGTTTTTGAAGGTATTAATGCTTCTATTGAGCCTCAGATCATCAAGCATGTTTACAATTATTGGCCAATTACTACCGACACAGCTGCGAGAATTGATCTTGGCAATATGCAAGTGATTAAAATTATTGGTAGCTCCATCGTCAGCTCTATCCCTCAAGACGCCTTAAATGGTTGGCAATTTGTTGGCAATCAAACAAATCGCAACACCCGCGTGCAACCTTTTCCTGGGGAGCCTTTCAGTGGACAAATGATAAAGCTCAATGGCTCGGCGCAAGTCGCTTATCCCGAATGCTTAAAAATAAAAACAAAAACCCCCGTCGATTACTATGGCTTCATTCATCTCCACTCTAAACCCGTGCTGAATACCATTAATCTTAAAGTCGATAACTTTCCCATACCTCAATCAACAGTCAATGGTTGGCAATATATTGGTCAAGTTAATAATCAAAATATAAAAATTGTTCATCCCACTAACCCCGTACCAGACACCAATTATCCCGATTTTAAAACAGGTTATTTTTTAAAAATCAGGGGTAAAGAAAATTTAGAAAAATTGGTCAATGGGGCTTCAATTGATCTCATTTACACGCCGGCGGCGAACTAAAAACTAAGCAATGAGATTTAAGAATAGCCCTTGGCATCTTTAGCTTCATTTAAAGCATTAATAGCGTTAGTAAGTTTGATGGCAGGATAAGTTTTTTCCAATTTGGTAAGGTTTACCTGACTGGTCAAACCGGTTTCTTCATTGACTTCAACCTCTTCAACAAACCCCTGCTTAACCGCATCTCTAAGATCCTCTTCTGAAATATTAATTTTTTTTGCTTGGAAAAAATCCATAATTTCACCAATATCAATGGAGACCATTCCGGCTTCATCACATTTGAGACCATTCGTCCTTGCTTGCACTAAAATTTTTTGTAAAAATTTTTCACAGCGAGGTGATACTAAAATTTTTGCATCATCGGCAAGGTTTCTCTGTTGATTAAAAAACAAAAAAAGTTCTTTGAAAATCAATATATCTTTAGTGGATATAGTTTTTTTAGAATTATCATCGCTAACACTTAGAGTTAAAAACTTTTCATTCGACAAAAGATGAATAAATTCCTCATACTTGGCTTCAATAAAATTAAAAATTTGCAGCATATAGAGTTTCAAAGTATTTGCATCTATGGATAATTCGCCGTCGGTTAATTTACCATGAGTTTTCAAGGTTAAATAAATAATCGCCAAAAAGCGTACGATATCGGAATTATTAAAAAATTTATAATTGCCGACCGTCCCCTTGCCTCCAACCGACACAGAATTACTTTCGAGAGATTTAACTTTTTCGTTGGTTTTTCTAAGTCTTCCCGCCAGGGTATTTATAATGGTTTTAAACCAGGGGTTTAACCCCCCCATTGTTTTTTCAAAAGCGTCAAATGAGATTTCTATAACTTCAGTGGAAACTATCGCCTCGGCAGAGCAACTCCTACGACTTGCCTCCTGATCAAAATAGGCCATCTCCCCTATCACTTCCCCCGTTCGCAAAACCGCCAAATCCACATAGCCTCTACCTTTTGGGCGAAAGAGTCTAACTTGACCTTTTTGAATGATATAGAGCGACTCCGCATTTTCATTTTCTTTAAAAAGACTTTCTCCGGCCTTAAAGGTTTTAAGGCCAGATTTTTTTTTAGCTTCTCCTGCCACTGATTCAAATCCTTTCAATGATCATACTGAGGGCCTCACCGCCGCCAATACAGATAGCGGCCAGCCCATACCTCGCCGATTCTCTTTCCATTGCATGCATTAAAGTCACTATAATTCGAGTCCCCGAGGCGCCAATAGGATGGCCTAAACTAACCGCCCCTCCATAAATGTTTACCTTATTATAATCTAATTTTAATTCTTTCATGGCGATCATGGAAACTAAAGAAAATGCCTCATTGACTTCAAATAAATCAATATCCTCTATCTTCAATTGCGCCTTTTCTAGCACTTTCTGGATCGCCATAATGGGCGCGGTAGTAAACCAAGTAGGCCCATGAGCGTGAGAGGCGTAGGCCAATATTTTAAACTTCGCTTGTTCTTTATAATCCTCACCTGCCAAAAATACCGCAGCCGCTCCATCGTTAATAGTTGAGGCATTTGCAGCAGTAATAGATCCATCCTTTGCAAATGCTGGTGGTAATTGAGGAATTTTGGCAAAATTAGCTTTAAAGGGCCCTTCATCTTTGGAGATGACCTGGGAAGCACCCCTTTTGCCACTTAGTGTGACAGGAACAATTTCCGCTGCAAAATAACCCTTATTGGCGGCATTTTGTGCGCGCTTAAACGACTCTATTGCATAATCATCTTGGGTCTCTCTTGAGATATCATATTTGGCAGCACATTCTTCAGCACAGCTCCCCATCGGACGTTGAGAGTAAACATCCCATAGGCCATCCCATAACATAGCGTCTTTCATTTCACTATTTCCAAATTTATGGCCAACCCGAGAATTCGCTAAAAGATGGGGTGATAGAGACATATTTTCCATACCACCAGCAATCACCAACTTATTATCTCCGGCAAGGATGGACTGGGCCCCGCAAATGATCGCCTTCAACCCAGAACCACAAACCTTATTTATGGTGGTACAAGGAACGGAGTTAGGCAAGCCTGCGGCCAAAGCGGCCTGTCGTGCAGGAGCTTGCCCCACTCCTGCCTGCAGCGCATTTCCCATATAGACTTCGTCAACTAAGGTTTCCCAAGTTGCCGAATTTTTTGCTCCGTCCGCACGTGCCAAAGCTCCTGCAATGGCCACGCCACCTAATTTGGGAGCGGGAACCGTTGATAACTCTCCCATAAAGCTACCACTTGGGGTTCTAGCACCGGATAATATATAAATGGCCATTTTAAAACTCTCCTTGGGGAACATTCTTGAACCTAAACCCTTTATAGTGTAGATTGTCGAAAATTAAAAGTATCCCACAGAGGTTGATATGCAATCAAGAAAAGATCATCGAGAAGTTGGTATAAATTTGCCTGAAGTTTGGATTCAAGAAGTTGAAAAACTCATTTTACAAAACTATCAAGCACAATGCGACAAGAGGCATAAAACATTTGAAGTTTATGGCCTAACCTATCCAACTGAAGCACTCGTTATGGTGTCTTTTCTCGATGCAAAAGACCCTTTGATTATTCCTGTCACGATGATTATTTCTGCAGATCTGGAAGAAAATCAAAACCAAGAAAAATTATTAAACTCTTTAATTGATAGTATTGGTCTCTTTTTTGACAATTATTTTAGCAACCCCGAAGAGCAGGCGATAGATTATATAAGCGATTGGGAGAGCGCAGAACTAAATAAAGTAAAATTCTGGTATAAAATCACCAGAGAAAATATAGGGCTTACTATTATTGCCAATGAATTATTAAAAAAGAATTCTTAATAGTCTTTTACTCTTCGTCAAAGCTCTTTAACGTTGTTTTAGTTTCATAGGCAATATCTTGGTCATCTTCAGTGGACTCATCATCAAAATCTTCAAAACCTTCTGCCTCAGTTTCAATATTAAGTTCTTGAAGAGCATTAAAAAATGTTTTTTCGTCGGTTAGATCGGTCAGTAAATTTTCTAAAAACTTAATGGGATATTTTGCAAGGATTTCATCGATATAATGACCTAATTTCCCTTCGCTTAATATTTTTTGCTTTCTCTTTATTTCTTGCCAATTCAGAATATAATGAAAACGACAAAATCCTAAGGTGGTAATAGGATTTTCACAATTTTTTTCTAAACATTCATCCGTTTCAGATTTAAAGAAATCTATATCACTAATTGTAGAGATGATATCTTCTAAGGAAAAATCTTCACTTAAGGAGATAACCTCTGAGACAATGGTTTCTTTAATCGCCTTAATATCTTTTTCCTTAATATTAGAAGTCTTTTTAACCTCTTGCCTTTCTTCTTCTGGATTTACTTTTGCTAATTTTTTCTCTTCATCAACTTTTGCCACAACCTTGGGGACAGTTTTTTTAGTGGTTTTTTTATTAGATTTCTGTGCGACCTCAGTAGGTTTAGACTTATCTATTTTGTTTTCCAAAGATTTCTCTGCCTTGGTGGCGACTTTTTTATGACTTTTTTTGGTGGTCTTTTTAGCAATTTTCTTATTGGCTTTTTTAGCAACTTTCTTCGTTACTTTTTTTCCGACCTTGGTCGTAGTTTTTTTAGTTGTTTTGATTTCTGCTTTTTTGCTATCTTTCTTACCGGTTTTTTTGACTATTTTTTTTGTTATTTTCTTAGCTGTTTTCTTAGCTGTTTTCTTAGCTATTTTCTTGGTTGTTTTTTTGGTTGTTTTTTTGGCAATTTTCTTTGCTGCTTTTTTAACAATTTTCTTGGTAGCTTTTTTAGCAGCTTTTGCGGCCGGTTTCTTTTTTGCCATTTTGACTTTCTCCATAATTTTCTTGAACAAGATTCACCCTTTAAGTAACATTTATCTAAAGATTCTTAACTACCCAATGCAACATCTTTTAGATTATTATTGCATCTCTCGCAATTCACTTTCTGCAATAACCAATCTTTGAACCTCAGAAGTTCCTTCATAAATTTCCGTAATTTTTGCATCTCTAAAATATCTCTCAACAGGATACTCTTTTGTATAGCCATTGCCACCACAAACCTGAATGGCCTTTGTGGTTATCCACATGGCAGCCTCTGAGGCAAATAACTTTGCCTGTGCCGCCTCTTTAGTATAGCGTCCACCGGAGTTTTTCATAAGGCTCGCCTCCCGCACTAATAAGCGCGCAGCTGCCAATTTTGTGCTCATATCTGCTAAAATAAATTGAATGGCCTGTAACCTGGCAATAGGTGCCCCAAATTGAACGCGTTCAGTAGCATACTTCCTAGCATAACGAAAAGCCGCTTCACCAATTCCCAATGCCTGGGCAGCAATCCCTATGCGCCCACCATCTAAAGTGGCGAGACCGACACTGAAGCCCTTGCCCAATTTTCCCAACAGGTTCTCTTTGGGAACGATAACATTCTCTAAAGCAATTTGTGCCGTAGATGAACCCTTGATCCCCAATTTATCCTCACATTTTTGCACATTAAAACCTGGGCTATCTGTCTCTACAATAAAACAACTGATGCCTTTATGATCGACAGTCTTTTCCGTCTTGGCGAAAACCACTGCAATTTTCGCCTCTTTTCCATTTGTAATAAAGTTTTTGACACCATTAAGTAGATAATGGTCCCCCTTGTCCTCGGCAAATGTTGTCAATGAAGCAGCGTCTGAACCGGCATTGGGCTCACTTAAACAAAAACAGCCAATGCTTTTACCCGCTGCCATCGCCGGCAAATACGTTTTTTTTTGCTTTTCTGTGGCAAAATTCAAAATCGGCCAAATCGCCAAAGAATTATGTGCAGAAATTAAAACCCCTGTAGAAGCGCACGCTCGGGATATTTCTTCGACAATAATTGAGTAGGAGTAATAATCCATGCCAGCACCACCGTATTCTTCTGGCACAAAAACACCCATGAATCCAGTTTCCGCCAGTTGCGCCACCAAACTCTCTGGTATGCAAGCCTGCCTATCGATCTCTGCCGCCAATGGGGCCAAGGCGCTATCAGAAAATTTAGCTGCCAAATCTCTTATCTCAGCGTATTCATTTGTCATCATATATTCCTATTTTCCAGTAAAACAAGCTTTTCTCTTTTGCACAAAAGCTGTTGTGCCTTCGCGCATATCTTGCGAATTAAACAAATCTGAGAAATGACTTTTCTCACAAGCCAGACCCTCGCCTAAATTGAGATCGTTCCCCATATTCATGACTTTTTTCGCCATTGAAATGGCCATGGGAGAATTTTTGGCCATTTGCTCAATGAGCTTTTTAGCGGCTGCCAGCATTTCATTTTTATTGGCAAAAACTTTTAACACCAGTCCATTTTCCAAGGCTTCTGTCACCGGCATATTGCGGCCCGTATAAATAAGTTCGCGAGCTTTATTGCGGCCAATATAATTGGCCAGTCTTTGGGTGCCACCAAAGCCTGGAATCAGCCCAAGTTTAACTTCTGGTTGACCAAAGACAGCATCCTGCGTGGCCAGAATAAAGTCACAGGCCATTGCCAACTCACAACCTCCACCCAGAGCAAAGCCGTGAACAGCAGCAATAATAGGAATTTTTAGCCCTTCCATAAGCATGGTAACATGCTGCCCCAATTGGCAAAATTTCTCCGCCTCTGCAACGGAAAAGCCCGCCATTTCAGCGATATCTGCACCGGCCACAAAAGCCTTTTCTCCAGCACCAGTGAAAATAATTCCTTTGCAATCGCCGGTGTCATGATGGTGAATGTCTTTCAGTAATTCTTTAATTTCAGCCAAAACTTCTGTGTTGAGAGCATTGAGTTTATCCGGACGATTTAACGTCAGAATGGCATAATTTTGTACATACTCGAATGTTAGAGTTTTAAATTCTTTAATAGGCATAAAAACCTCTCCCGGATTTTCGCCCCAAGCGTCCTGCCAAAACGTAATTTTTAAGCAGCGGACAGGGACGATATTTTGTGTCTCCCAGGCCCTCGTGGAGAACTTGCATAATGGCCAAACAAGTATCTAGACCGATAAAATCCGCCAATTCCAAGGGCCCCATGGGGCAATTAGTACCGAGCTTCATGGCAATATCAATGTCTGCAACGGCGGCAATCCCTTCATGCAAAGTATAAACGGCTTCATTTATCATGGGCATGAGAATTCTATTCACCGCAAAACCGGGCATATCCTTCGCCTTGACAAAAGTTTTGCCCATAGACTGAGCGACACTTTCGATACAGGCAAAGCTTTCATCGCTGGTCTCTAGGCCGCGTATGCCCTCTACCAATTTCATTACCGGCACTGGGTTCATAAAATGCATGCCCGCCACTTTCTCTGGCCGCCCAGTGGCGGCAGCAATTTCGGTAATGGAAATAGATGAGGTATTTGAGGCCAATAACGCAGACGCTTTAACCACCTTATCTAGGTTCTTAAAAATCTCTAATTTCGTCGCCTTATGTTCGGTGGCGGCTTCGATAACCAGATCGCAATCGCGCAAATCTTCAATTTTTTGAGTTCCCGCGATCCTCGCCAAGCTCTCTGCAGCAAATGTATCGTCCCATTTACTTTTTTCTACCCCACGATGCATCTGTTTCTGAATAAAATCCAAGGCAAAATCCAAACCCGCCTGCGACACATCATTCAAGTAAACCCGATAATTACTTGCAGCAGCAACTTGCGCTATACCACGGCCCATTTGACCTGCGCCTACGACGCCTATAGTCTGAATATTTTGCATACCCAATCTCCAATTTGAACAATAGTTGGGCATCATAAGCTTTAAGCCCCCATCCGGCAAGAATTAGGGTTGCCAAGCGTCTAATTTTAGAATAAAAAAGCGCAATAGTATTTATCATGAACTGAATTAAGGAGCTACTGTGGCAAACCACAAATCTGCGAAAAAAAGAGCACGGCAAACGATTGTTAGAACCGAAAGAAACAAATCCAGAAAATCGGAAACAAGATCTCTTATCAAAACTCTTAGACTGGCGATTTCTGAAAAAAATAAAGAAGTTGCGACAACTTTATTTCCTAAGGCACAATCAATTATTTCGAAATTGGTGAAAAAGGGAATCTTAAAAGCAAATAATGCTTCCAGAAGAATTTCGCGCTTATCCGAGCAAGTTAACAAAATATAATTTTCTATCG
>Ga0316206_1001003_pt1 | contig 29273 bp, 21 predicted proteins | sample 6monthpyrite_MG_FD_204942 | JGI IMG/M metagenome (GOLD analysis project Ga0316206, IMG submission 204942) | Microbial mat bacterial communities from mineral coupon in-situ incubated in ocean water Damariscotta River, Maine, United States -... | ecosystem: Environmental > Aquatic > Marine >... | reverse complement strand
TCCCGCTTACTAGCAAAACAAGGCGTTGTTTCAGAGGAGCTTAACGAATTGTGGATGCCTTTCTCAGATAATTATTTCATTAACCATACCCCCGATGAAATTAACTGGCATAGTTTAATTATGCTTGATAAAGAACGACAGTTACCCAAGATTGATACACGCTTCAATCAGCGTGAAGAAGCTGAAATTTTTATATATAGTGAAGAAAATGAAAAACTCTTTGTCACTATCGCGACTACATTAGAGCAACTAGGCTTAAATATCGCCGATGCAAAAATTAGTGTTACCAGGAATAACTTTTCCATCAATAGCTTCAAAGTATTAGAAAAAGACGGAAGCAGCCCCACTGAACAATACAGAATGACTGAAATCAGAGATAAGCTAAAATCTCGATTAGCTGATAACAATGATGCAACAGGTCACACAGATCAGCTCACCAGCAGGTCCCACAAAACTTTTTCTGTAGAAACCAAAATACGTTTCGAGCAGTTAGTTGGTAACGATATCACCGTATTAACCATTATCTCCGGTGACAGGCCGGGACTACTTGCTAGCATCGCACAGTCATTTGCTGAATGTGAAATACTCATTCATCATGCAAAAATTGCCACAGCCGGTGAAAAAGCATTAGACAGCTTTTATATTACCGATAAAAACCATAACCCCCTGCTAGATGACTCATCTATGGAAAATCTAAAACAAACATTACTTAAACATCTAGGCTGATTTTAAGCCTGCCAATTAAAATAAAGGCCTTCAAAATCTAATTTAAGCCATTAGATTACAGTTTTCTGTATATGTACTACAATAAAATGAAGGACTTAGGGGTATTTGCTTAATTTTTTATTAAGATTACACCCCAAAGTAAGAATAATCATAAAAAGTGGGCATTGGCTGTGCCAAATAAAATATTAAATATTAAACTTCTAATTTCTGCCTGCCTTTTACTAAGCATGCTTAACTATCCTGTACAAGCTGAAGACAACTCAGCTCAGGAAAAACTACCTTTAGATACGGTTGTTATCATGGATAGCTCCGGCAGCATGAAGCAGACCGACCCCAAACAACTAAGAAAACCCGCTGCAAAGTTATTTATTTCACTATTAGATAGCCATGACAGATTAAGTGTAGTTAGCTTCAGCAGTCAGGCCTGGCCCATTACTTATCTAACCCCATTAGAAAGTGACAAGCAACTTAATCAGGCTTTGCGCGCAACAGATAAAATATCCCATAAAGGTATGCATACCAATATACATTCAGCAATATCGAAAGGTATAGAATTTTTAAAAGAAAGCGACCAGCTCAACAGAGAACCTATAATTATTTTAATGTCCGATGGGCAAATGGATGTAGGCAACTCCGAAAAATCCAAACAACTTAGAGAACAAATTTTCGAAGATCTGTTACCACAACTAATAGAACATAATATAAAAATATATAGCATTGCATTTACTGAAGCATCTGATCAGGAGCTTTTACAGGAAATTGCAGATGCCACTGACGGCCGATACGCTCTCGCCGCTAGCGACGAAGTTTTACATAAAGTATTCAGTAAAATATTCGAGCAAACTAAACAACCGGACATGCTGCCATTAAGTGAGAACAAGTTTATAGTTGATTCAAGCATTAATGAAATCACCATTATTGCCAATAAAGCCACAGAAAGCAGTCAGATCTATCTTCAACCACCTAGCGGTGAAAAAATAAACTCAACTTTCAAATCCGCAAAAATAAAATGGTTTGTATCTTCAAGTTTCGACATGATTACAATTCAAAAACCTGATGAAGGTGAGTGGAAAATTTTATTTAGTGATGACGATAATCGTGCATACATTGTAACTGATGTAAAACTACGTACCCGATTCGAATTTAATCAAGACAGTTATCAACCCGAAATAATTGTTAAATCCTGGTTTCTTCAAAACGAGGAAACTGAAGCTAGCCAGGAACTATTAAAAAATATGGAGGTTACGCTTGAAATTGAACACCCTGATGACACAATTGAAACATTCCCAGTTGAATCCGCTAACGAAGCAGGTGAATTCATTATTCGTTACAAACCTGAAACAGACGGTATGTATGGTGCAGCAATAATTGCAAAATCACGCACCTTTCAAAGACAGCAAATATTTTCTTTTAAGAACATTATGCCCACAGAACCAGAAAAAACAGAAGCCCCAGTTAAAGAGCCAGAACCAGAAATAGAAAAACCGCCTGCTGTTGAACCCGAGCCAATTCCAGCTGATGAAGATGAAGAAGAAGATATAACTAAAATGTTAATTTACTTTGGTATATTTAATGTCGTACTTATCTTCATCGGATTAAATGGTTTTTTAATTTATCGACATTTCAAATCGAACAAATCTACTCCTACAAATACTAGCGAAGAAGAATAAATTTCTAATATGCAAATTTCACTAATATACGTATTAATTATAGCTGAAGTACTACTTGTGCTTTTAGGCATCAGTGTAACTTTAGCCATTATTCTGTTAAGAAAACCCAAGTCAACTGAAACCATTAAAGAGCAATCAAGCGCTCAGGCTGAAGACGAGTTAGATGCAATAGAGCTTGGCAATAGTTATATAGATTTTCTTGAAAAAGCTATGCAACGAAATGAAACCAAAACAAAGCAACAGGAAGCAATCGAAAATGAGCCAGCAGATTCTGAAGAATCTGAAAAACCTGAAGAAACAGATGAGAGCAAGTCACCTGCACCCAATGAAACCCAAAGCGGTTTACTTATTGCACGTGAACAATTTCTACTTATGGAAAAAACAGCTGCAGAAAAAACTGAACACGAGATACATTTTTGGGACAGCATTTACGAAGGCATGACTAACCTTCTTGAGCAATTTTCTACCACAAACACAAAGACTATAATATCACCTGAAGGCACCTCTCCAGCCGAAGAAAGCAAAGAAAAAGTATTTTATATAGAAACTCAAGGTAAAAAAATTGATGGTGAAGTCAATAAGTTAAAGGACATAATTTACGAGCAGGAAAACGCATTAAGCAGTATGAAAAAAGCACTTGAAGGTGCGGACGGTGATGAAGCTGAAAACCCTGAATTATTGAACACTCTCAAAGAGCAACTGGAAGCCCTCGAAAGACAGTTAAACGACTCCAAGATGTGCATGGATGTACTCGAAATGGAGAACAATCGACTACAGGAGGAAGTTGATAATATAGATAGTCGCCATGAGTCATTATTCGAAGGCGACGAAAAAAGCAGCGACGAAGACAGCGATTCACTCATTGACCTGGATCAGATGAAGGAAGTAGTAGAACAACAGGAAAACAAAATACAGAATTTGATTGATACTATTGAAGGCCTGGAAATTGATGCTGCACAGGCAGAAAAACTAAAAGAAACTATCGGTGATTTTGCTCGAACATCTAAAGAGATGATGAGCTGCATATCAATTCTTGAAGAAGAAAATGACAGACTTAAATCCTCTGCTGATGAAGATGAATCAGAAAGCACACCCACAGATCAAGCAGTAGATAACGTTGAAATTGATGACCTCAAGAGCACCGTTAGTAAACTTGAAGAAGAGGTTATTAAAAAAGATGTCGCGTTTGCTAAACTGCAAGATGAATTTAGCTCAATGGAAACAGAATATCTTGCAATGTATGAAGCAATGCATGGAGATAATTCTTAATTTAAAAATCAGGGTTCTTTTTATAAGCTTTATTTTATAACTACCTGTTGCCGAGTAAAAACTAAAGCTAAAAGCAGTAATCCAATAAACACATTCGTGACAGTCTCTCCCTACGCTATACAATGCTTCAATCTCTCTGATCAAATTAAAAACAACTTCGAATAACTTGCACGATAATCAATAAGAAGGTGGAGCGTAAAAAGTAGCCGTCCATCCCCGATGGATAAGTTTCCAGAGCAAACAACTACTCGTACGTATCATAAAGAAGGGACTTCAACATAATTTACTCCCTCTAAACGACAACAGCCGGGCATTGCCCGGCTGTTGTTAACGTTTTCAATGAGGATAAGTTATAACTTATTCTTCACCAATAATCGTTAATTTGATCATTGCATTAACATCTGAATGTAAATGCAGATCAATTTCGTAGTCACCAGCTGAACGAATAGGGCCCATTGGAAGACGAACTGATTTCTTCTCAATATCAACACCAGCAGCAACGATTGCTTCAGCGATGTCAGCATTACCAACAGAACCAAACAACTTACCTTCAGCACCTGATTTAGAAGTGATGCTAATAGACATCTCATCAAGCTTAGTTTTAAGAGTTGTTGCAGTAGCTAATGTTTCAGCTTCTTTAGCTTCAAGCTCAGCGCGACGCTCTTCTAACTCTTTTATGTTTGCTTCGTTTGCAAGTTTAGCTTTACCAAATGGTAATAAAAAGTTACGTGCAAAACCGTTCTTTACATTTACTACATCACCCAGCTTACCCAGGCGATCAACTTTCTCTAATAGAATAATTTCCATTATTTAATCCTCTGTGGTTTTAGTGCTGGTCAGTATAAGGAAGCAATGCAAGATAGCGCGCACGCTTAATTGCAGTTGTTACCTGACGCTGGTATTTAGCTTTAGTACCTGTGATACGAGCTGGAACAATTTTACCTGTTTCACCAACGAAATTTTTCAGCAGGTTAAGATCTTTGTAGTCACACTGTGTAATACCTTCAGCAGTGAAACGACAGAATTTTTTACGACGAAAATATGCCATCTTTAATATCCTCTCAATTATTCAGCAGAAGCATCTGCTTCAGGAGCAGCTTCTTCAGCAGTTACAGGTGCAGCTTCTTCAGTTGACTCGTCTTTATCTTCACGAGGACTACGGCTATCAGACTTTTTGCTCTCTTCTTCTTTCATTAGAGGAGATTGCTCTGTAACAGCTTCTTTACACTTGATTACCATATTTCGCAGAACCGCATCATTAAAACGGAAGCCAGACTCTAGCTCTGCCATCTCTTCGTTGCCGCACTCTACATTCATAAGCACATAATGAGCTTTATGGATTTTATTGATTGAATAAGCCAGTTGACGACGGCCCCAATCTTCTAGACGGTGAATTTTTCCACCTTTAGACTCAATAATGCCTTTATAGCGCTCTATCATCGCTGGCACTTGTTCGCTTTGGTCAGGGTGGACCAAAAACACTATTTCGTAATGACGCATTGTATGCTCCCTACGGTTAATGCCCTCTGAACAGCTGCGCTGCCAGTAGAACAAGGAGTTAAAAAAATCTAAGCCTCATGGACTCAGGCGCGCGATTATACGGGTAATTAATGAATACTACAAGTCCGTATTAAGGGCGAAACACGTCTACCAACACCAATGATATCAAGCTATCGCACGCTGCTTTGGCTCATCTCTCTCGGGGAAGGTCGAGTTTTGTGCGCCCTGTCCCCCTTTACCCATACCACCAGGAGCAGGCAGTGTAGGTTATCGACCCCGTAAAACTCTTGATGGCATCAATCAGGGGACAGGGCGCCAAAAAACGGCGACCTTTCCCCGAGGGAGATGGACCACAGCAGAGCATAAAACATCAAGTATATAAAACAGCTAATTCTTGTCAGTTATAGCTATCATTTAGACATCATTTGATGATCTCTTTGACGAATCTGCTCCCATTCTGATGGAATACCTATATTTAGAAAATACTCAAAACCATAATCAGGGTATTTATCAGTTATAACTTTTATTATATCCAGCTTATCCTGTTCGGTAATTTCACCACCAGTATAAAAGTGACTTATCGTTTCAATTACGAAGTGTAAATATGCTTCCTGCTGACTCAATAATTCACCACCATTCATTGCATAACCACGACCCGGGTGAATTACTTCAGGTTTAACAAACTTTCTGATCTCTTCTAATCGCTCTAACCATTGTTTACTTTTGCCTAATTCCATCCAGGCATGATATTTATTAACTATTAGATCACCAACAAACAAATGATCATCTAAACCAATTAATAAATGAGCATCACTTAAAGCATCCCTGATAACATAAGCTTTAAATCGTAAACCGGCCGCTTCAAATTCTTGCGTTTTATCCCAAAGAGCATCAGGTAAAACCAATTGTTCAGGGTAATCTGGTTTATATCGATCATAAAACCATTCTCTACGTTGCTGATCAATATCGGGTATAAGCGAGACAACCTGATTAGAACTAACCACTTTAATTCCGCGAGACTTTAATGCAGCTGTGCCATTAAATTTATCCGGGTTTGCGTGTAACACGATAGCCATAACGACTTTCTTTCCGGTAACACTTTCTGCAATATTTACTGCTTCATTTGCAGCAGAGGGTAAAAATTGTGCGCCAATCAAAACAACACCATCCGGACCTTCAATCCAGTAGCTATTAGTATCAAAACCCCAGGAAGAAGAAGTATAAGAACCTATCTGGTAATCATTATGATACTCAACTTTTACATATTCAGTTTCAGCAACTTTCGGCGCTGTATTATTTTCCTGCTCAGAAGAACAACTAACAATAAAAAAAATTACAAAAATCAATAACGGCTTCATTATGTTTCCTTTTACAAATCAATTTATTCTGCTGTTAGGTAGTAACAGACATCGTTGAAATATTTAAACTGGTAAAAGCTTACCCTGTTCATCTTCATCTCCATCGGGGAAAGGTCGACGCTTTTTGGCGCCCTGTCCCCTTAACCCATACCAGCAAGAGCTGACAGTGCAATGAGATGACTCCGTAATACTCTTGATGGAATCACAACAGGGGACAGAGCGCAAAAAGCGCGTTCTTTCCCCGATGGAGATGGCCCTCAACAATACACACTCTCAGTCGCTCATATAACTAAAGAAGTAGCCGTAATAGTAGAACAGCAAACTTAACATTAATTAATAATAACTAAGCCCTGCGCCAACTTGTCTCGCCACCCTTATCTTCCAGCTCTATGCCCTGCTCTTTCAATTCATCACGAATGCGGTCAGCTTCAGCCCAGTTTTTATCTGTTTTTGCCTGAGCTCGTTGCATAATTAATGAATCGACAGCATTATCATCCAGCCCATCAGAGCTTCCACCACTCTTTAAATAACTTTCAGGATCGTCCTGTAATAACCCTAAAATATCTCCAAGGTGTTTTAATGTAGCAGCTAAAGCCGATGCTTTAGTTGAGTCAGATGTTTTCAATTTATTGATCTGATTAGCAAGATCAAATAATACAGACATAGCTTCTGCCGTATTAAAATCTTCATTCATAGCGTCTTCAAAACGTTGAATATACTCTTTTGAGTCTTCATTCATCTCGGTAATATCGCTATCACGTAAAGCCGTATATAAACGACTTAATGCCGCACCCGCGCTATCCAGCATTGTGTCAGCATAATTTAACGGGCTTCTATAATGACTGGCCAATATAAAGTAACGAACATCTTCAGCTCTATAACGTTCTAAAATTTCCCTGATAGTAAAAAAATTGCCAAGTGATTTAGACATTTTTTCATCATCAATACGAACAAAACCATTATGCATCCAGAGGTTTACAAATTTCTCACCTGTCGCAGCTTCACTTTGTGCTATTTCATTTTCATGGTGAGGAAACTGTAAATCCTGTCCCCCACCATGAATATCAAATGTATTACCCAGGCAGCAAGTCGACATAGCCGAGCACTCAATGTGCCAGCCGGGACGGCCTTTACCCCAGGGTGAGTCCCAGAAAGGCTCATCAGGCTTGGCTGCTTTCCATAAAACAAAATCTAATGGGTCGTCTTTATTTTCATCTACCGCTACTCGTTCACCTGCACGTAAATCTTCAGTTTTTTTACCCGATAGTTGACCATAGGTTTCAAACTTACTTACATCGTAATACACATCACCATTAGTTGCGGCATACGCATAACCCTTATCTATCAGAGTCACAATCATACTGATAATATCGCCCATTGATGAAGTTGCACGGGGCTCCTCATCCGGCGGCAATACACCCAATGCATGAGCATCTTCATGCATAGCCGTAATAAAACGATCGGTTAAATCATTAAAATCTTCGCCATTTTCATTTGCCCGAGCAATTATTTTGTCATCTATATCCGTTACATTACGCACATAAGTAACATCGTAACCCTGTGATTTCAGGTATCGGGTCACCATATCAAAAACCACGAGCACTCTGGCGTGCCCCAAATGACAAAGGTCATAAACAGTCATCCCACAAACGTACATACGCACTTTGTTTGGCTCGATAGGTTTAAATTCTTCTTTTTGATTGCTATAGGTATTATAGATTTTAAGCATATTGCCCATTTTAATAGTCGGTTAATTTTTGCGATTATTATACAATGCTTTGCAATAAAATTTGGAGCTTAAGTCATGGTTAATGTGTTATTTGTTTGCATGGGCAATATATGTCGATCACCCACTGCTGAAGGTTACTTTCGCCATATTGTTGAAGATGCCGGACTCACAGATAAGATTAAAATAGATTCAGCCGGTACCCATGCTTATCATATCGGCTCGCCTCCAGACCATCGAGCTCAAGCTGCCGCTATTAAACGTGGCATCGATTTGAGTCCTTTACGTGGTCGTAAAGTTGAAAGCAGTGATTTTACAAATTTTGATTATGTATTGGGAATGGATAACAGCAATCACTCAGATTTACAGGAAGTAGCCGGCGGAAACGCTGATAATCTTTTTATGTTTCTTGAGTTTGCAAACAACTATTCAGAAACCGAGGTGCCAGATCCATATTACGGAGGTGATCAGGGCTTTGAACATGTTCTCGACTTAATTGAAGATGCTTCGATAGGACTGTTAAACGATATCAAAGAAAAACACAGTATTTAACTATCAAAAAAAAGCAGGGGCAACCTATTGGTAGCCCCTGCTTAACTTTACTTTCAGCTCAGTGATAACACTATTCAGGTTTTATCACTGCTTGTAGCTGTCACTTAACACTAAACCTCTAAAACTCCCAGGGCTTGCGCTCTGTTTTTTCTGCTGATTTTGAGTCAGTTTTACTCACGGGTGCAGCTGATTTTGCAGGTTTTGCTGATTCCGGTTTAGCCTGAGCAGGTTTAGCCTGAGCAGGTTTTGCCTGCTCACCTTTAAACTCCCAGGGCTTAGGTGCGGGCTTAGACTGCGACCTGGAGTCTGATTTAGATTCTGGCCTGGATTCTGGCCTGGATTCAGGTTTAGCCGAAACAGGCTCATTCTGTTGAGGTTTTGGCGCGGAATTTGAGGCAGGTTTTGACTCAGACTTTGTCTGGGTTTGTGCCATTTCAGTTTTAGCTGGCTTCACTTCTGCTTTCGCTGGTGCTGGTGCTGGTGCTGGTGCAGGTGCAGATTTAGCTTCAACTGGCTTAGCATCATCAGACTTAGGCGCGATAGTATCGGCTTTATTCTCTCGCGGTTTAGGCGTTTGCTGAGGAGCCTCCTGCTTAACTGGAGCAGATTGCGCTTCTTTAGCAACCGGTGTCTGGGACTCTTTTACAGGTTTATCAGATGATTGATTCTGATTAGGGCGCGCTTTATTTTGATTCTCCTGATTAGCAGCAGTTTGATTCACATTTGCCTGATTACCATCCGCACGGTTTTCATTTGTGCGATTATCAGTAGACTGACTTTCAGCTGAACGATTATCTGGTGAGCGGTTATCACGGGTCTGTTGATTTTTATTATCCTGCTTAGAAGAATCTGTCTCCGTAGTAGAATTTTGCTGATTACCCTGATCTGCATTCTGCGGTCTATTATCATTACGATTTCCACCGCGACGACGCCCTCTACCTCGACGATTCCCACGACGAGCTCCATCCTGCTGATTATTTTTAGATGCTTCACCTTGCTGTGAATCCGTCTGATTTCCAGATTGATTTCCAGGCTGATTTACTGATTCATTTTCAGGCTTCGCCGTGTTCTGATCTTCTCGTTTAGACTTATTTCTATTATCCTGATTACGTGTATTAGGTTTTTTATTTTCCTGACCATCACGATTCTCAGTCGCTTTACTCTGTTGACGCCCTGCTTGCTGCTTATTACCCTGCTTCGGATTACGCGTCTTATTTTCATTGCGTCCACCATCACGACGACCACGAGCATTACGGTTACGATTTCGATCATTACGATTTCGGTTACCCTGCTTATTTTCCTGTTTGGGTTTCTTAGGCGCTTCTTCAGCTTCACCACCGAATAAAGATTTTATAAGCCCAGCCAGTAAACCCGGCTGTTTCTCCTCTTTTTTCTCAACTACGGGAGCTGGTTGTGAAGGGGTAACTGATTGAACAGCTGGTTTTTCTGCTTCTACCGAATTTGCTGTATCGCGACCAGGCACATAAACTTCTTCAGCATCACTCACTAACTCATATGATGTTTGGCCTTCAACTGTGTCAACTTCAGATTTACGTAATCGGCTTACCTCGTAATGAGGTAACAGCATGATTTTATCTGCAATAAATGAAATTTCTACACCGGTACGGTTTTCAATTTCGATTAAGTCTTTACGTTTTTCATTAAAGATATAAGTTGCGACCTCAACAGGCACTTTAATTATGACCCGTCCAGTATGCTCTTTTAGCGATTCTTCCTCGGCTATTCTCAGAAGAGATAATGACAGAGATTCGATATTACGGATGGTACCGTAACCATTACATTGTGGGCATACTTTCTGTGTAGCTTCACCTAGTGATGGACGTAACCTCTGGCGTGACATCTCTAATAAACCGAAACGAGATATGCGGCCAATTTGCACACGAGCGCGATCCATCTTTAAAGCATCACGCAATCGATTTTCAACCGCGCGCTGGTTTTTGTTTGCCATCATATCAATGAAGTCAATAACCACTAAACCACCCAGATCACGTAAACGTAATTGGCGAGCTATTTCATCTGCTGCTTCAAGGTTTGTATTAGTAGCGGTATCTTCAATATCACTGCCCTTTGTTGCACGGGCGGAGTTAATATCAATAGATATAAGCGCCTCGGTCAGATCAACTACAATTGATCCACCAGACGGTAATGTAACTTCACGCTGGAAAGCTGACTCAATCTGACCTTCAATCTGATAACGATTAAACATCGGAATATCATCTTGATATAACTTTAACTTACGCTGGCTATTTGGCATAACCTGCTTAACAAAATCTTCCGCCGTTTTATAAACTTCCGGGCTATCGATTAATATCTCACCTATATCTTCACGGAAATAATCACGCAAAGCACGAATAATGACATTACTTTCCTGATAAACAAGAAACGGTGCCGGACGATTTGCAGCTGCTTTTTCAATCGCACTCCAAACCTGCACCTGATAATCCATATCCCACTGCAACTCTTCAGTTGCTCGGCCGACCCCTGCAGTACGCACAATCAAACCCATGCCTTTAGGAATATCAAGACCACTCATAGCATCACGAATTTCTTTGCGATCATCGCCTTCAATTCTACGAGAGACACCACCTGCGCGTGGATTGTTTGGCATTAGTACAAGATAACGACCTGCCAAAGAAATAAAGGTAGTTAATGCCGCGCCTTTGTTGCCCCGTTCTTCTTTATCAACCTGCACTATGACCTGTTGACCTTCTTTTATCGCAGAGCGAATATCAGGACGACCAGATGCATTACGTGCTTCTTCGGTAAAGTAAGTACGAGAAATTTCTTTGAAGGGTAAGAATCCATGGCGATCAGCGCCATAGTTAACAAAAGCAGCTTCTAAGCTAGGCTCAACCCGGGTAATTGTACCCTTGTATATGCTGGCTTTCTTTTGTTCGTGAGAGGATACTTCTATATCCAGATCGTAAAGTTGCTGGCCATCGACCATCGCAACGCGCGTCTCCTCTTTTTGGAGAGCGTTGATTAAAATTCGCTTCATTTGAATGTAAACCTGAGTTAGTTTGACACTCTGATGGGGGTAAACCGGAAACGACCGAAGACACTACATAGGCGGGCTGTTGCTTGTGAGCAGTATAAGTACCGCTCATAAATAACATATAAACAGCCGCGAGCCACTCTTCCATTAAAGCCAAGTTCATTATCTGGCCTTCTGGGTTGTAGTTCAGTTGTTCTTTCAAGTTGTTTATCAGAGTGAAATTCATTAATTATAAAATTAGTTAGTGATAGATTTTATAAGGCTCTATCGAACCAGGGTGGATTTATTACTATGCAATAAACCCGGATTCTTTATGTGACATCGATACATACTGATGCTCGTTCCTGAGGTATTTGCTCTTTTTTACTTAAAATCAACTGTAAGTCATTGATTTTTATTATCAGAACCCAATACACTATTTCTGGAACTAATAGAGTCTTACAAATTGTAACAAGTAGGTCAAGACATTAAATTATCTTAATTTCATCAAAACACGATATAGCTCTCGTTACGTAATATCTGATATCATCCCTGCCATGTCAGATTTACCCCACCACGGCGTCCAGTTACTGGAAATAAACGACCGTAATGAACAGCAAAGATTAGATAACTTTTTATTAAGCAAATTAAAAGGGGTACCTAAAAGCCGTGTATATAAACTACTGAGAAGTGGCCAGGTTCGTGTAAATAAAGGCCGGAAAAAGGCTGACTATCGTCTAAAAACCGGTGATCTGGTTCGAATCCCCCCTGTGCGCATGGCTGAAATAGACGATAGTAAAGCACCTCAACACCTGGTTGACAAAGTTAGCCAGTCCGTCATTTTTGAAGATGCGCAATTGCTGGTCTTAAATAAACCCACAGGTATTGCTGTTCATAGTGGTAGCAATCTAAAGTTCGGTGTTATTGAGATGTTACGTCAGGCTCGACCCGATGCTGAAATGTTAGAACTGGTTCATCGACTGGACAGGGAAACCTCTGGCTGCCTGGTGATTGCTAAAACCCTTAAGGCTTTAAATCAATTACACCAGCATTTTCGTGATAAAGCCGAGCATATGGAAAAAATTTATCGAGCTATTGTAATGGGTCGATGGCAAGGAGCAGAAAAGAACATTGACCTGCCGCTGCTTAAAAAGGCACCGCGCAGCGGAGAACGTTTCGTTGAGGTTAACCCTAAGGGCAAAGATGCTCGCAGTCTGTTTATGCCGTTACAATACAAAGATGATATGAGCTTATTGGAAATTAAGTTATTTACCGGTAGAACCCATCAAATTCGAGTACACGCACAGGCAACAGGTTACCCGGTCGCAGGTGACTCCAAGTATGGAGATAAAGCTTTTAATAAAGAGCTGAAGCAACAAGGTTTTAAACGTATGTATCTACACGCTTACAAACTAAGTTTTTCCTTAGAAGGAGAAAATTATAATATCTGCGCCCCGCTTGATAGTGAGTGGGACAAATTAATGCAGTAAGCCTGTGCCTGACAATGTATATCTAATAAATAAATTATTATTAATTACCTTACAAAACAGAAATAAACAATGAAAACAGTATTACCATATAAATTATTAATATTCGACTGGGACGGCACTATAATGGACTCTGTCGCGCGCATCGTAGATTGCTTACGTATCTCTAGTAAACAGGTCCTGGGCGATGAAAACCGTACTGACCATGAACTTAAGGATGTTATAGGTTTAGGGTTGCGTGAAGCCATTCAACAGTTACATCCTCTTGCCACAGAACAACAGATACAGGACATGTCAAACGCATATCGCTATCAATACATGGAAGTAAATAAAACCTCATCAGTTTTATTCGATGGTGCAGAAAGTGTTTTAGATACACTTGAAAAACAGGGTTACTGGTTAGCGGTTGCCACGGGAAAAGGCCGACAAGGACTCGATCAGGTACTTGATATTACAGGTTTAGGGCCACGTTTCCACAGCACACGCTGTGCATCTGAAACTTTCTCCAAACCTCATCCGTTAATGCTCGAAGAAATTCTTCAACAACTGGGCCTGAATCCTGAAGACGCACTAATGATTGGCGATACAGAATATGATATGGAAATGGCCAGAAACGCCAATATGGATTGCCTCGGTGTAAGTTATGGTGTTCACAGTTCTGAACGGTTACAAAAACACCAGCCCATTGGCTGCATTGATCACATTAATCAGTTAGAAGCTTTTCTCTACAATAAAACTTAACAATAACCACAAATAAAAGCAGGTAATTTTTTAGTTACCCTTCACCAAACACTACACTATAAACATTAACACTCGATTATTTGACTAGCACCTATATTAAAAACAACTCCATAAACTTGATCTATACTTATATTTCAACGCTATAAATTATATAAGTATTTGTTCAAGTATGATTTTCAAAAAGCAACAACCCATTGCTACAAACATAAAAATCACGCTTATAGCGGGCATACTAATATCATGCATATTAGTTAGTGCCATAGGTATAATTACCTGGTTTGCGCTGAAAAATGTTACCAGTCAGGTAGAAAGTCTGGTTAATGAAACGACCGTTAAAAGAAAACTGATATATGAAATGCGCATCGCTGCACGTGAGCGTAATCTACATTTAGCTATGTCTTTATTAGTTGATGATCCATTTCTCATTGATGAAGAATGGATGAAATTCAAAGAACAAGGCACGCTATTTCTCATTGCTCGTGAAAAACTTAAAAAACATAATCCCGGAGATGAAGAAAAGGCATTACTAGAAAGGCAGCGTGCCTTATCTAAAGACGCAGTTGAATTACAATATAAACTAAACGAACAACGACTATCGGGCGACTACATAAATGCTATTGAAACCCTTCACGACGAAATCTCTGTGCAGGTAAAAGTTTTTGGTGTTTTAGATGAAATTCTGGAATTACATGAAAAGAATAATCAGGCAATTATAAATGACATACTTGAATCACAGAAAAACACACATAAAACCATTGCATTATTAATCATATCTGTATTCTCTATAATATACCTAACATCAACCTATCTTATTAAACGTCTATCCTCTCAAGCTCAGGAAATCAAAAACGAAAGCATAAAATATAAGGCCTTAATTGAAGGCAGCATCGATGGAATACTTGTTCTCAATAAAAATTTTGTTACAGATTGCAATAATAACGCATTAAAATTATTTGGCGTTAAATCATTAACAGAATTAAATAATATTGGACTAGATTATTTTTCACGGTTTTCAGAAACAAAATCAACCGCAAAAGATAACGGTGTTTTTAGTGCTGTGAATCACGCTCTGGTGGCTAATAAAAAAAGATATGAATGGCGATTTAGAAATACTGACGAGAAAACTTTTCCAGCAGATGTTGAGCTACAGGGAATTGAACTTGATAATGTTAATTATGTACAGATGATTATCCGTGACATAACACAAAGAGAGAACACTCAAAAAGAATTACGCTATGCCAATGAAAATCTAGAACAAAAAGTAAAAGAACGCACCAATCAATTAGAAAAAACCAATAAAGAAATGGTAAGTCTGGCTCATAGCGCAGGCATGTCTGAAGTAGCTAGTGGGGTGTTACATAATGTTGGAAACGTACTAAATAGCGTTAACGTTTCATCTTCCCTCATAAAAACAAGAGCAGAAAAATCCAGGGTAAAACAATTAAGCAAAATAGTTGATATTTTTCATAATCAAGCAGAAGACATTAATAACTATTTAAAAAATGATGAGGCGGGAAAATTAGTTATTCCATTTATAGAGCAATTATCTATCAAATTAACTGACGAACAGAATAAACAAATAGAAGAAATAAATTCATTAATTCATAATATAGACCATATAAAAAACATTATTTCTATGCAACAGTCCTATGCTGGCGGGCTCGGGGTAACTGAAAAAATAAAGTCAAGCGAAGTCGCAAACGATGCTATCGATATTAATATAGCAAGCATTAAGAAAAGCGGTATAAATTTAAGCAAACACTATGCCGCCGATATCGATATAACAGTCGATAAACACAAACTCATACAAATTCTGGTTAATTTAATTAGTAACGCAAAACACGCTGTTGTTAATGGCGGTAAAACAGATAGAAATATTATTCTAGGCATACAGAAAGAAAACAAAAATATTATCTTTTATGTAGAAGATAACGGAATAGGTATAGAGCAACCAGATATAGAGCGTATATTTGAATTTGGATTCAAAATGCGACTTGATGGTCATGGATACGGTTTACACCATAGTGCAAATGCCGCAAAAGAATTAGGCGGCACACTAACAGTCAAAAGCGATGGTCACGGAAAAGGCACTCGATTTACACTTGCAATTCCTATTTTATGACTAGTTTACAACAGTTTCAGTGCCTGGTTATCCACATCACGAAAACAATCATTTTCTCAATATCAACACACCATCTACACTTTTTTTCATAAGAAGCTTCACATGTGCTACAACAATGCATACACTTTACATACTTTATAAATATCAATTTTTGGAATTAAAATGAGTGAAGGCAATAACTGGGAAAAGGATGTCATTACATCTATCGCCACAGAAGGACTTAAAGAACAGAAACGAACCCGACGTTGGGGCATATTTTTTAAAGCTCTCACCTTTGTTTATCTATTTGTGATTCTAGCCATGTTAAGCCCGGGACTGCAGGAATCCACTAGTAAAGGCAAAAAACACACTGCATTAGTTGACCTAAAAGGGGTTATCGCACCGGGATCAGAAGCCAGTGCTGACAATGTCGTAACTGGTCTACGTGCTGCATTTGAGGATCCGGATACAGCCGGCATTATACTCAGAATTAATAGCCCAGGAGGCAGCCCGGTTCAATCAGGTTATATCTACGATGAGATTTTACGTTTACGTGAAAAATATCCAGACACACCACTGTACGCTGTCATTAGTGATATCTGTGCATCGGGTGGATACTATGTCGCCTCTGCTGCGGAAAAAATATATGCCGACCAGTCAAGCATAGTAGGCTCAATTGGCGTGCGTATGGATAATTTCGGTTTTGTAGATGCCATGAAAAAACTGGGCATTGAACGCAGAACACTAACGGCTGGGAAAAACAAAGCGCTACTCGATCCCTTTGGCCCAGAAGACCCGGTCGTTATCAATCACATGAAAGGCCTACTTGAAAACGTTCACAACCAGTTTATTAATGCTGTTAAACAAGGTCGCGGTGATCGCCTTAAAGAAGTAGATGGTATGTTTGAGGGATTAATCTGGACAGGTGATCAAAGTGTAGAAATTGGCCTGATAGATGAGCTTGGAAGTTCAAGTTATGTTGCACGTGAAGTCATTGGTGAAGAAACAATTGTTAAATTCACAATCGAACCAGACTTTCTTGAGCGTTTTTCCAAAAAAATAGGCGCACAAATCAGTTCACTATTAATTGAAAGAGAACTCTCGCCACAGCTTCGATAACATCTAAACTGTGTAGAAACAGTGATACTTTATAGGAGATAGAGATAGAGCTAAACTCAACTCTATCTCCTATAAATTCAGCGTTTAGAAAAAAAACGCTCTAAAACACACCAAACAACTTATTTTTTTCTTTATATTGATTAAGTACTTCAATAATAGAAGAGTTACCACCTAATTCGGCAAGATGAATTGCCTGTTCTCGTTTATCATTTCTTATATCAATATCCGCACCTGCATCTAATAACAATTTAACAGACTCTACTTTACCAGCTATAACAGAAAGGTTTAAAGCCGTATTACCTGTATTATTCTTACTATTTACATCTGCGCCTTTAGAGATGAAAATTTTAATAGCATCAATTTTCTGACTGCTTGCAGCTATCATTAACGGAGTATTACCATCTATAGCTTTTACATCTATATCCAGACCCGCATCTATTAATAAAGAAATTATTCTAGCATTATTCACATGTGCCGCATGATGCAGAAATGTTTGTCCACTTTTATCTTTGCGCTTAATATCCGAATGCAATGCATGCAGATATTTTACAGTTGAATATTTTTTACTATCAATAGCATGCCATAAAGCATCATGACCTGAGGCATCTACTGTTTCTATATTTCCACCAGCAGCATGCAAAGATTTAATTGTCGATAACGACATTGATGCCAGCGCTCTCATAAAATCACTTTTACCCTGAAAAAGTTTATTATTAATTTTTGAATTTTCAGCTAATAAAAAAATTACAATATTTTCATGATTATTCGCAATGGCATATGAAATCGCCTGTCGATTCTTTACGTCCTTTTTCCCAACAATAGCTCCTGCAGAAAGCAGAGTTTTAAGCGATTTACTATTTCCCTGCTCTGCCGCTAGCATTAATGCAGTTTTACCAAGAGTACCAGCCTGATTAACATTAGCACCAGACTTAATCAACAGAACGATAATTTTATCATGCCCCTGAATTGCAGCACGCATTAATGGTGTAAGGCCTTCAGAATCAAGCTCATTCGGATTTGAACCTTTCTTTAATAACGCTGAAACCACATCATTCTGACCTCTCCAGACGGCAATCATTAATGGCGTCCAGTTTTTATACACACCTTCTCTACTTTGTTTTATAGCAACTAATTTCTGATTAACAGTTAATGATTTCTTACTTGTAACAGGTAGTTTTGCACCATATTTTTTTAATAATTCTACAGTTAAGGGATGTTTTCCTTTATCAGCAAGAACAATAGCCGTTTCACCTTTTCTATTCTTAACTGCAACTTTCGATTTAGCTTTTAGCAAAACGGTTGCTGTCAACTTATAACCTTTTGACGATGCCAATATTAACGGTGTATTTCCATTCGCATCTTTATAATTTAATTTTGCGCCCCTCTTAATTAAGTACGCAACTATTCGAGGAGACCCAATTGTTGCTGCAATGTGTAGTGGTCTATCTTTGTATCTATCCTTGATATTAACTTTGGCACCATTATTAATTAACAACTTAACAAGTTTAATATTCTTTACTGTAATGGCATCAAAAATTACCGGGCGTTTGTACTTGTCACGACTATTTGCTGATACACCCTGCTTAAGTAATTTTTCTACTGTTTTAATATCATTCTTATTAACTGCTGAAATAAGCGCTTCTTCAGGCCGCAGATTACTTGCTACAGAAACCGGGCTATCAGTACCTTGCTGAACACCTTTCAAGCGTTTTTTGGCATTTCTATGGCCTTGACTGGCTGCTGCAACATACCAGCTAATTGCTTTCTTTTTACTTTTCGTTACACCTGTACCCTCTTCATAATAAACTCCTAACGAATACTGCGCTCGACTTAATTTTTGTTTTGCTGCCTTTTGCATCCAGTAAGCTGATGTTTTCTGGCTCTGTTTTACACCCTGACCATTTCGATATAAAACAGCCAGTTGGTACTGGGCTTTCTTATCACCTTTTTTTGCCAACGGTTTAAGAATTTTCACCGCTTTTGAAAAATTTTGCGTACGGATTGCTATATTTGCATCATTTAAAGTTGCAGCCTCCACATTTACCTGAATTAAAAAAATTAAACACCAGGCACCAATTAACAACTTCATCATATTAACCTTATGCTGTTCCAAACTTTGTAACAACATCTATACCGCTACTTTTTAAAAATTGAGTCGGCAGTATCCCACCGGCACAAACGATGACCGCATCATTTTTTATGCAAACTTCATCATTCTCTGTATTAATTATCACCTGCTCCGCATCTACCTGTTTAACGGTCGATTTCATTATCACTTTAAGCCGACCAGCCTTTTCCGCATTCGCGATTTTTTCTCTGTTTTTTTCCTTGGCACGGGAAAACGCTTCACTTCGATACGAAATAGTTACTGATGTGCCAACCTCTTCTGCAATACTAACAGCCGCTTCAAGAGCACTATCTCCCCCTCCCACTATCAATACATGCTGGTGACGATATTGCTCAGGATCTATTAACCTGTATACCACCTTACTCTGCTCTTCACCCGGGACACCTAATTTACGCGGCGTACCTCGTCGACCTATTGCAAGCAAAACAGCCCTGCATTTATATTCTTCATCATGCGTTTTGACAATAAATCCTTTACTCACCGTCTCTATACTTTCTACTCGCGCCCTGTCATTTATTTCCAGTCCGGACTTTTCTACAACACCTTCCCAAAATGCCATCAGGGTTTCTTTCGTCGTTTCCTTAAATTGCATCTTACCTACAATGGGTAATTCAGCCGGGGCTGTCATGACTATTTTTCCGCGAGGATAATGGGATACAGTCCCACCTAAAGAGTCCTGCTCTAACGTAACAAATTTAAGTTTATGTGATTTAGCCGCAAGAGACGCAGCAATACCCGAGGGACCGGCTCCAATTACAACCAGATCAAGTTGATCAGCTTTTCCAATTCCTTCCAATTTACGTATAGAATCGACTGCCTGAACACCTTGTTTTACTGCGTTACGAATCAATCCCATGCCACCTAATTCACCCGCTATAAAAATACCCGGTACATTACTTTGAAAATTCTCATCAACCGGTGGTATATCCACACCTCTTTTCTCCGTACCAAACACTAACTCAATAGCATCAAAAGGACAGGCTTTCTTACAGGCCCCATGACCTATGCAATGAGTTGGGTTAATTAAGTGTGCTTTACCTTTAATAACCCCTAAAACATTTTTATCATTTTCAGGACAGGCTTTAACACAGCTTGCGCAGCCAAGACATAATGAATGATTAACTATGGGATGCATTGAAGCAGGTTCTGTTAAACCTGAGGCAACAGCTTCATCAAAAACCTGCTGATTTGTTTTTTGAGCTGAGGTCCGTTTCCAGAAATAAAACAGAAAAATAAAAAATAATGGTAAACCATACAACCATATAGCGAGTGACATCAGGCGGTTCTCTATAACTCATTGATTTTATTAAACTTAATAGTAATTTAAGGGATAACGACAAATCACGACCAAGTATGACTATAAATATTAAACATTATGTTCATTTTTATTTGTGATCTAATTCCCAAATAAACTCAATGTATACTGTAGAATTAATACAGACAAGTATAAATACAGCAAGAAGAGTTACCATGTCCGCAACACAATCACATATTGAAAGTTTGAATATTGAGAAGGCACAGGCTTCAGGTATTACCAACAGGCTGAAACACATCTTACTAAAGCCTTTTAAATTTCTCTATTCACATCTGTTCATTATAAGCCTTACAGCTATCATTATATATGGCTGGTTAAGACGTGATAACAATTACCTGACTGCTGAATCGGGTATCGGATATAGTCTGGGCATAATCGGCGGCAGTTTAATGTTAATACTGTTGCTTTACCCTTTAAGTAAACGAATGGCATTATTAACCAGATGGATACCTATCCGCTACTGGTTTGGTATTCATATGTTATTTGGCATTATCGGGCCCACAATGATTTTATTTCATTCCAACTTTCAACTTGGCTCAATGAATAGCTCAATAGCTCTATTTAGCATGTTACTGGTAGCCCTAAGTGGCCTGGTTGGTCGTTATATCTATACACATATTCATCATGGCCTATATGGTACTCGTGTAACACTTAAAGAACTTAAGCTTGATACTGAGAATAACCACACCAGTTTACTCAATAAGATAGAAATGAATGAATCCATTCATGAACTACTCAATAAAATGGAGGCTAAAGCACTAAAGCCCTATACCGGCATAACAACAAGTCTTCTGGATGTAGTTTATTTGGGGTTAAATGCAAAACATCTCAAACTAAAAGTAATTATGGGCTTAAAAAATAGCTTAAAGTATAAAACCAAAAATAAAGTACAGGAAAAAAACAAGTTTGTTATAGATTCTGTAAATCGTTATACACTTGCATTACGTCATATGGCAGCGTTTAAATTATATGAACGACTTTTCTCTCTATGGCACATATTACATCTTCCCATATTCATAATGATGATTATTACAGCCGTCATACATATTTTCGCTGTACATTTGTATTAATCTTAAACATAAGCCTCATTATGCATTTTTCACAGATTCTGTCATTTCGTCTAATAATTTATACAATTCTTATTTTAAATTCTAATGTGGTAAACAGCGATTCATTAGAATCACTTTTGATGCCAGGACCAGTCAGTAAAGCGCATCAGAAATATGAAGAAAAGTGCGATCAATGTCACGATACTTCCAACAAAGATAAACAGGCAATACTATGTGTTTCATGTCACGACCATAAAGACATTAAATCTGATATTGAAAAAAAATCCGGTTTTCATGGGCAATTACCAGAACAGCAACAATCTGACTGCAAACATTGTCACACAGAACACAAAGGTAGGGATAAAAACATTGTTCTACTTAACCTTTCTACGTTTAATCACCAGCATACTGATTTCAAACTTAAGGGAGCACATAAAAAAACGGACTGTAACTCGTGCCACAAAAAAGATAAAAAATACTCAGAAGCACCAAAAAAGTGTTTTAGCTGTCACGAAAAAACTGATGTTCACAAAGGAAAGCAGGGGAAAAAATGTGATAGTTGCCACACAGAAAAAACTTGGAAAGAGACAAAGTTTGATCATTCAAAAACTGATTTCCCACTAAAGGGAGCTCATAAAGAAGCTCGTTGTGCGGTTTGTCATATTAATGATAAATATAAAGACACACCAAAAACATGCATTAGCTGTCATAAAATTAATGACATACATAGTGGTAATTTTGGCAAAAAGTGCGCGACCTGTCATAACTCCAATAAATGGAGTGAGATTAAGTTTGATCACAACAAAAAAACTGATTTTCCGTTATATGGAAAACACAAAACGGCAAGCTGTAATAGCTGTCACACCTCATCTGACATAAAGAAAGGCATACCGAAAAAATGCCACTCCTGCCATAAGAATGATGACAAACATAAAGGCCGCTATGGTAAAAAATGCAATACCTGCCATAACTCTTCTAACTGGTCTAAACCTACTTTTAAACACGATAAAGAAACACATTTTCCGCTTATTGGAAAACATAAAGAACTTACCTGTAACCAATGTCACAAAGGAGATCTTTATAAAAACAAACTTAAGGAAAACTGCTATTCCTGCCACCAGAAAGATGATGCCCACGGCGGAAAACAGGGAAAAAACTGCAGCAGCTGCCATAACGAAAAAAGCTGGAGTAGCAATGTCTCATTTGATCACGATGTATCCCATTTTCCCTTAATCGGCATGCACGCAACAACACAATGTGAAGAATGTCATTTAACCAATGAATATTCCACGACCAAAACTGCATGTAACGCCTGTCATGCTGCCGATGATGTACATAAAACAAAACTTGGGACCGACTGTAATAGCTGTCACAACCCTAACTCATGGTTTACCTGGATTTTCGACCACAACAAAAGAACTAAATTTAAACTAGACGGCGCACATAAAAAAGTTGGCTGTTATGATTGTCACCGAACAAAATCTACTGGAAAATTAAAAGCATCTAAAGACTGCATTAGCTGCCATCGTAGTAGCGACATACATAATTTATCATTTGGTCGGCATTGCGGCGATTGTCATAACACAAAAAACTTCAAAGACATCAACATAAAACGCTGACATGAATATACTAAATAATTTTAAGAACATTTTCTATGCAGCGTTTTAGATATTTAAACTATTTATTTTATACGTCACTTCTACTATGCCTGTTGACAACAGGATACGCTAAAGCGGCAAAGGTATCTGAAACCTACTCACTTGTACTTGCTTCTGCTTCTGGCAAAAACCTGAAATGGACGCCTAATAAAAACAGCATGTTTTCAGGTCACAGCTTCTACATTGAAAAAATAAAGAGAATAAGTGGAGACCGGGAAAGATTAAACCTGGGCTTTTTCAGTGATCGTAAAAAAGCTATGGCTTTGCAGAAAAAAGCCAGAAAAATATACCCTGGCGCCTGGATTATAAAAACACCCGCGAATGCAACTAAATCCATTATTCATGTCATGCCTTCTTCAACCCAAAAGAAAACAAAAGGTAAACCAGCAGCATCAAACAAACAACTAAAAAAAATAAAACCAGTATCATCACGAGATAAACAACTCGACAAGTTAATGATACGTGCAAAAACTGATTTTAAAGATAAAAAATATTCCAGTGCAATTCGTTATTTAAAAGCACTGGTTAATATAGATAATCATAAGTACTCTGAAGAGGCGCTCGAATTACTGGGTTTAGCCAGGCAGAGAAAAGGTCAAAAACCACATGCCGTTGCCAATTATGAAAAATACCTTCAACTCTACCCAGATGCCCAGGGTAGCGACAGGGTCAGACAACGCCTTACTGGTTTACTTACAGCAGCCAGTGGCCCTAGAAAAAAGATAAAACTGGAAACACTACATAAAGAAAGCCAGATTAATACTCATGGTAGTTTGTCACAATTTTATAGAAGCAATACCGCTAAAATTGATAATACTGAAAGCATTAAGACATTATCTCAATTGCTTACTTTTGTAGATGTCACAACACAACATCGCAGCAGTAATTTTGATCACCAATATCAATTTACCACTGACCACATTTATGACTTTATTAATGATGATAATGATAGTGAGTTTCGTTTTATAGAAACCTATTATGAATTAAGTTATAGAAAAACCGGCTCTTCTGGAAAATTTGGCAGACAAGCTCTACGCATCGGCGGGGTACTTAACCGGTTTGACGGTATTTCTGCGGGCTATCAATTCACACCCGATATGCGATTAAATGTACTCGTTGGACACCCAGTTGAAATTGATAATAAATCATCAATTAATACTGACAAAACTTTTTATGGACTCACATATGAAACAGGTACTTTTCTCAATAACTGGAATATGAATCTATTCTATTTCGATCAGAAATATAATGATTTCAAAGATCGTTCAAGTATCGGTACTGAAGTATATTATCGAGATATTAAAAAATCATTATTTGGTATGGTTGACTACAACTTACTTTATGATGAAATAAATATACTGCAACTCAATGCAAATATGATTTTGGATCAGGGACGCACTGCCCATTTAAATGCATTTATGAGGAAAACACCCATTTTGAGTACCAGTAATGCACTAATTGGTCGTCAGGAATCCAGTCTGGACGATTTATTAAATACTCTTAATATTGAACAGATTTATCAGTTAGCAGAAGATAGAACCGCAAATAGTCAAACAATCACCGCAGGTGGTTCACAACGTTTAAATTTAAAATACCAGCTCACAGCTGATATTACATTATCCGAAATTGATGCAACAACCGCCTCTGGAGGCGTAGCGGCAACACCCGGCACAGGTACAGACTATTTTATTGGTACACAGCTTGTAGGTAACAACTTACTGGTTGAACGAGATACAGGTGTACTTGGCATACGTTATAGCAATACTGAGCCAGCCAGTATTATTTCCTTTATTGCCAACTCCAGATTCCCAATAAACAGAGACTGGCGAATTAACCCTCGCCTTCAATATGACATTAGAAATTTAAGCGGCAGTCGCTCTCAACGTAAAGTTCGCGCTATACTCAGAACTGATTACACTTTTGTAAATAAAATACGTTTCGATTTCGAAATTGGTTATGATCAAACCGATGAAGACAACAGTGGAGAATCACTAGCAAGTAATAATCTGTTTTTCACTCTTGGTTATCGATGGAATTTTTAAGTTAACTAAGTTTAACCAAACCGGTTTTTATAAAATATTCGATATGTCTTACTGTAGTATAATATGCAGCATATTTTATAAAACGTAAGGAAAACACCTATAACATGAAAAGAAAATTACTCTTTCTTGTCTATTTAATATCGTCGGGTGTCTATGCAGACGAAACATTCTGGGAATTTGGTGCTGGTATCAGCGTATTTAACACGGCGTTATATCCTGGCTCTGGCGAAGACGAAAATTTTGCCATTCCCTTTCCATACTTTCGAATTCAATCAGAGCACTTTGAAGTTGATGACGGTATCCGTGGCTTTTTATTTGAATCACCGGATTATCGACTAAATATAAGTGGTGGAATTGGTGTTCCCGTTAATAGTGAAGATAGTATCGCCCGAAGCGGCATGCCTGACCTTAATACCGTATTACAAATTGGCCCGTCATTCGAGGTTATATTTTCTGGTGGTAGAAAACAGCCCCATGAATTTCGTCTTGAATTACCTCTGCGCACCGCCATTGCAACAGATTTAAGTTCTACAGATAACATAGGCTGGATTTTCGAGCCTCGATTAAGTTATGAAACATTACGCCCCTTTAAATCTGGCTGGGCTTATCAAGTTCGGGGCGGTTTACGTTACTCCTCTGAAGAATATAATGCATATTATTACGATGTACCTGTTCAATTCTCAACTGCTCAAAGGCCCGAATTTCATACAGATGCAGGTTATGCTGGCGCATTTATAGATTTAATGGGTAACTGGCGACAAAATGACTTTATTTATTTTGGCTTTATTAGATATCAAAATTTGAATGGCACTGAATTTGAAGATAGTCCGTTAGTAGAAGATACCAATTACTTTGCGGTTGGTATTGGCATGATGTGGATTTTTGCTGATAGTCGTTAAAGCATTTCCTCGGGTTTCCAATGGAAAGAATTCAACAAACATTTCTACAGAGACGCAAAGTGCTCTGAAAAATATCATACCTATATACCGGTGGCACTTATAGCTCGTTTTAAATTTATGAAGTACTGTCGTTTATACATTCCCACACAGGAGCGAGGGAACGAGATGACGAGACGAACGACAGAGTCTTATGAACTGAAAGAGATTGCACTGTTCATGCACATCCCCCTTGGGGACTGTGCATCTTTCCCGCTCTGTCCCCTGTTGTTAGACCACCAGGAGTTTTACAGAGTCGTTTAATATACTATCAGCGCATAGTGGTATGGGTTAAGGGGACAGGGCGCAAACAGCAGCGACCTTTCCCCGAGGGAGATACCCCTTATAACAGTGTAAATTACCTCGCTCCCATTCACTCCTTCGCGGGAACGAGTAAATGGCTTTCTCTGAGGGCTCTGTGGCAAAAATTCAGTCTTCTATACTCACTTCATTAGCAAAACCATCAGCAGGTTTATCGTCCTTAATAGAAATTACCGTTTGATTAAGTGTTGTTAAAGCTAAAAAGGCAGTCTGGTCAACTGAGCTATCATTTGAGTTTTCATATGAAGTCACTCCAGTAACCGGATAGGTCACACCTAAAACTGTAAAATTATTTACAGACTCAGCAGTCACTATACCTTTCAATTCGGTTTCTTTTATCTCTGCTTCACGTTTAATACGGGTTGCAGTTATCGTACTACCATCTTCAATACCCTGAACATCAACAAAATTTCCCACATTAAGCTCTGATAATAATAAATTATCATTATCACCTAACTCATCTTCTAAACGAGTGGTTGTTGTTAACTGTACAGTCACTAACTGTCCGGATAATACATCCAGAGTGAAACGGTTATTGGCTTCGTCAATACTATTTACTGTAGCACTTACTTCTGCACCACCTTCTCGTAACTCAACTTCAGTTGCATTTAAAACACCATTACTTACCGTGCCTTCAACTTCAAGTTTTGTGCCTGCAGTTATCGTTATACCTGCTGGTGAAAATGATGCAGCCGATGCATTAACTTTCTGTCCGTTTACATCAAAGTCACTAATAGATACATAGCGGGTAACAATACCCTCTACTTCTACTTGCTGACCTTCAATTAAACTGCCCTCACCTTCAACTTCTGTGGCAGTAATAATATTATTACTATAGGTACCTTTTACTTCTACAAACTGATTATTTTGTAGGCCATTTGATAGATCATTTAAGTTGGCCGATGAGGCATCAATATTGACGCCCAGCACCTGAAAATTACTACCACTTAAATTTGTAATCAAACCTTTAATTTCAAAAATAGTTGAAGCGTTTGAATTTAGTGATTTACGCTCTATATAACTTGCCTGAAGCGCACCATTCTGATCATAATAACCACTCACTTCAATGACGTTACCATTGTTAACATCTGCAAAATCAACGCCTTCAAAAGCAGTATACGCAGCAGAGATTACAACCGTTTTTCCAAATACTGTAAAACTTCGTGTATCAACACCAGCGGTTATATTACTTACTGGCCCTTCCAGATCATCACCATAATTAATATGCGTTGCAGTACCTGTAATTCCATCAGCATTAATGCTACCTGAAACCTGCACAACCATACCAATTCTTAAACCTTGTTGTGTGCCACTGGCATCTTCAATTTCAAACGTGCTTGAATCAGTTTCAAACTCAACACCATTTACAAACACACTGCCAAAGCTGGTTACTGTGCCTGATGAAATATATCCACTGCCACCAATGCCGGCTAAACCACCACCACCGCCACCACATGCAGTTATAATTAAAGCGCTTACAGCACTACCTAATAAATAAGATTTTTTAATCCTGATTCTCATTACTCATTCTCCGACTCGGGATTATTTTGATAATAATAGATGCCCAGACTGACATACTGACTATCATGTTTATCACTGGTTTCATGCTCACTTAACCAGCTATCCAGATCTTCAAGTAAAGACTGAGAGCGTCTGCTGGCATATTTTTGAAATTCATTAACATGAGCAGAAGCAAGTTTATCCGTGGAAACCTTACGCTGGAATTTTCTCTGCTCAGCTTCGCAGCTCATATTAAAAATAACCGTTTCCATTAATTCATGACTATCTGTGCCCAGGATATTTATGATATCAACCGGATCATTTCCTGGCACATAAGCGTGGCTAACCAGGTGCACTTTCCCATTATGTTTTTCAACACAACCGCTCTTTTCAAGCAAATCAAACATGGCGCGGGTGGGAATATCACCACTGTAATCTTTTACCAGTGCTGAAAAAGCCGTTTCATTACCTTCCATTTCAAGCACTCTGGGCACACCATCTACTGAGCTAAATCGCTCATCATTCATCCAGCCACTAATCACTCGAATTGCACGATTATATCTCTGAGCATTATCATTGCCTGAATCCTGCTCTTTTTCACTCAGCCGTTTAACCTCTTTACGAGATAATCCGGTTTTAGCTGAAACTGCTGAAATGGTCGCTTTGCCTTCTTTTCCAGCCAATATAAAAGCCTCATCAACATAAGCTTTACGCACAATTTCTTCAAAACTGCCACAGGCAACACCATTTCGAAGCATTACTCGCACCAAAGGGCCTAACATTTTGCTGGCCGCTTTCTCAAGAATTGTTAATAAATTACTGCTCATAGTTGGGATTATATTCCCATGCCTTCAAGTTTCAAGTGATTAGACCACCCTTCATCCGGTTTTCATTAGTATTTGTTAACTAACTAACAAAAAGCCTTCCCTGGCCGCCTGTTTTGCACTGTATTACGCTAAGTTGATGGTGCGTCTTCTCTTTCCAGTTCGGTCGCCACATTATCGTTATTATTTGTATCAACGTAATATTTAACCTCAACGAAATCACCGACAGCTACATCTGTAAGACTAAAGTAATGTAA